>Ga0164290_1000165_pt1 | contig 247999 bp, 223 predicted proteins | sample Micstemetagenome_FD_108782 | JGI IMG/M metagenome (GOLD analysis project Ga0164290, IMG submission 108782) | Contaminated culture microbial community from soil near Moab, Utah, USA - Microcoleus steenstrupii SON62 (Illumina Assembly) | ecosystem: Environmental > Terrestrial > Soil > Soil crust...
AATTCCAGTTGTATTGTCCGTTAACATTAATGGGCTTATACGTTCGCTTTCCAAACGAATCAACAATATTTGTATTGGTGATGGCATTTTGCACCATATTGAAACTACCGTTCCACCAAAAACCTTTTTGAGCAAGTGTTTTATAAGAATGGAAGTAAGAAAAGATAGAGTGATTGAAACCAACTTTCAAATCGGGATTGCCCTCAGATAAATTCAAAGGATCATTGTTGTCGCGAATGGGCTGCAGTTGCTCAATGGAAGGCTGCACGGTATTACCTCGGTAATTAATAGAAAAGCTTGATTGCTGGTTGAGATTATACCCAAAGGCTAATTGCGGCGTAACGTTTAAAAAATTATATCGTGTTTGACTGTTACTGTCTACATTAAATAGCTTCAGTTGAAGTGCGGAAATACCAGTACCGATTGAGAACCGCACTTTTTTAGTATTGTACCTTCCTATCAATGAGCCATTGTGCGAGAAAGCATCTAATTCAAAATGGTTACTGAACGTGCGGTTGAAGGTTTCATATTTTCCATTGCCTGATTTATCTAATGTGCGCCGTTCCGATTCCGAACTGTTGTTATTGTACCCATAGTCAAACACCAAATTCCATTTTGAATTTAGTGGCTCATTATAAGTGACCTTAGTACCGAAAGTAGATGAATAGGTTTTGTTGTTTTTATACTGATCCGATGTATCAGAAGAAGCGAGGTTGCCACTTTTGTAAAACTTATTTAAGAAGTATAGAGTCCCTTCCTGGTCATTATCTATAATGTTATAACGAAGCGTAGTAACCAATTGCCGACCTTTCTTTTTAAACATTTGCTTATAGGTAAACGCATTGGTGCTTTGCAGTTTAATGCTCTCCAGGTCATTTACACGGTTGCTAGTATTTACAGGCAAGCCTTCTTCGCTTAATGATTCACTGCTGGTATTGTTGAGCGAGTTGGTTATTTTATACGTATTGGCAATAGAAAGTTTAAAAGAAGTCAGTGAATCTTTCTTCCACTCATATTTTCCATTAAGAGCATGTTGCTGATTGGTGCCATTCGTTTTTGTGTAACGGTTTGTATAAAACAAAGTATCAGGCAAAATGGTTTGCGAAAAGTTAGAGCCATTATTAATTGTTCCTAACCTGTTGTAACGGTATGATGTGTTTACGGAATGCTCATCCTTCTTCCATTTGTCTATAAATAATCCTCCAGCAGTATAAGCATCTGGTATGCCACGTAAACTCCAGTTTTCAAATTCGTTATCATTATTAAAGCTGAACCCAATGCCGCTGATCTCATCGAATTCAAAATCATTTTCAATACCCAGCGTTCGGCGTTCTTCCCAATTTAAGCTGCCTGTATTGGTTTTGCTTTTTGTACCGTAAAGCGAAACCTTTTGCTTACCTATGAAACGGTTATATAATAATTTGGCATCGGTAACATTTTCGGTACCGCTGCCAAACTCAGCCCTCCCAAACGAACCTTTCTTTTTGTCTTCTTTTAATTTAATGTTCACGGTTTTGCCCTCGTTGCCATTCGTCATACCGGTAAGCTGTTGCTGTTCTGTTTTGTTATCAAACACCTGAACACGGTCAACGGCTTTAGCCGATATGTTTTTAGTAGCCATCGTAGGGTCATCACCAAAAAACTCTTCACCATCTACTAAAACTTTTCCTACTCTCTGGCCTTGCGCAGTGATCTCGCCTTTGTTGTTCACCTGGAAGCCTGGAAATTTTTTCAGAAGATCTTCCACGGTTGCACCTTCTTTCACAGCAAAGCTGTCGGCAATGTATTCGGTAGTGTCGCCTTTAACACGGATCGGTGAGGTATTTCGGATAATAACCGTAGCCAGTAAGGCACTCTTTTGTGTCATGGGCACCGAGCCCAGATCCTTCAGAGTATTTTCTACATAAAGATCTTCTGTATAATCAGCAAACTTTGGATAGGTGATCAGCAACATATACTTGCCGGTATCTAACCCGGATAGCTGAAAGCTTCCATCCTTATTGCTTCTGCCGAATTTATAAAGCGAGGAATCTTTTTTATTTATAAGAGAAATGACCGCATTGGAAAGAGGTTTCTTTTCCAGGGTGTCTATTAATCTTCCTTTTACCGTTGCCTGTTAAGAATTAGCAGTAAAGGCCGCTGTAAAAAGAAAGATGAGAAGCAGGTATTTTCTCATGTGCTTTTAGTTGGTGTGGTTTATTGCAACAAAATAGAAAAGAAAACCTTTCACACTTGTTAACTTTACTCAAACGGCAAAAGTAATTGGGTAGTATGATGAAAAAGAAAGAAGATTCCACAAGTATCATAAAAGAAGATGTCAAAGCCAAAAAGGCAGAGACTCAGAAGGCAGAACGCTATGAGGACAACAATTTTGTAGATACTTCCCGGGCAGTTTGGAATTATTCTATTCTTTATGACGATGATGTTGAAACGTATAAGGCCGGTACCCATTACTCTCTGTATAAGAAGTTTGGCTCTAAACCACTTACCGTTTTTGATCAGGAAGGCTATCATTTTACGGTTTGGGCTCCAAATGCAACAAAGGTTTCGGTCATTGGCCATTTTAATAACTGGAATCCTGAAACTCATCAGCTCACACCGCGTTGGGATAAAAGCGGCGTTTGGGAAGGCTTCATACCCGGCATAAAAAAAGGTGAGCTGTATAAATACCATATCACAGGTTTTAAGGATCGAGTGACAGTCAAAGGAGATCCATTCGCTAATTATTGGGAAAAACGTCCGGCTACGTCATCCATCACATGGGATTTTAACTACCAATGGGGTGATACTGCCTGGATGAAACGCCGAAAAAGACACAATGCGTTAGATGCGCCCTGGAGTGTTTATGAACTGCACCTTGCCAGTTGGATGCGGCCGGAAAAGAACAATGAAGAATCATATAACAATTATTACCAGATAGCGGAACAGTTGGTTCCTTACATAAAAGAGATGGGCTTCACTCATGTTGAGTTAATGCCCGTAATGGAACATCCTTTTGATGGAAGCTGGGGTTACCAGATCACAGGGTATTTTGCACCAACGTCACGTTTTGGTGAGCCGGAGGGATTAATGTACCTCATTGATCAACTACACCAGGCTGGCATAGGAGTGATACTCGATTGGGTGCCTTCACACTTTCCTTATGATGCACATGGCTTATTTATGTTTGATGGTACACATACGTATGAGTATGCCGATATGCGCAAAGGTTTTCATCCCGACTGGAACTCTTACATCTTTAATTACAAAAGAGGAGAGGTAAAATCTTTTCTCATCTCCAATGCAAGATTTTGGTTCGATGTATTTCATATCGATGGCATCCGTGTAGATGCGGTTTCATCTATGTTGAAACTTGATTACTCAAGAGATGAAGGGGAGTGGGAGCCAAATGAGTTTGGAGGTAATGGAAATCTCGAAGCAATTGCTTTCATCAAGGATCTGAACGAAATGATCTTCCGTGATTTCCCGGATGTGCAAACCATTGCTGAAGAAGCAACCGATTGGCCCGGCATATCCAAACCAACCTTCATGGGCGGCTTAGGTTTTGGAATGAAGTGGATGATGGGCTGGATGCATGATACGCTGGATTATTTTAAGATCGATCCCTACTTCCGTCCTGCTTCACAAGACAAGTTTACGTTCAGTATGATGTATTTCTATGACGAAAACTTCATGTTACCATTAAGTCATGATGAAGTGGTGCATGGAAAGTCACCCATGATCTACAAAATGCCCGGAGATGAATGGCAAAAGTTCGCTAACCTCCGAACATTATATACATACATGTGGACGCACCCCGGGGGAAGATTGCTTTTCATGGGCAATGAATTTGGACAAACATCTGAATGGAACTATAGGTCGGAACTAGACTGGGGGCTTTTGGAATATGCTCCGCATTCAGGCCTGCAAGCCTGCATCAGGGACTTAAACAGGATACTAAAAGCAAGCCCGGCCTTATTCTGCAATCAGTTTAAGATGGAAGGTTTTGAGTGGGTTGATCTGAATCATCGGGAGGATTGTGTGGCCGTTTACAGAAGGAAAGGACCTAAAACAAGTGATGATCTCCTGATCATACTAAATCTTAATCCTGTACCAAAATGGGATTGGGAAATTGAAACATCAAAGGCTTACCGGAAAGAAATATTTAATAGTGATGATGCAAAATATTGGGGAAGTGGCAACGTTTATAATCCGAAAGTTCGTTACAAGACGATAGACAAAGAAAATGGCAAGTACAAGATCACTGTGAATCTTCCACCACTCGCCGGGATTATTTTGAAATAACCACAAAGACACTAAGGACACAAAGGCTTCGTGCAACTTTGCGTCTCGGTGTCTTAGTGGTTCAACAAAAATTAGCAAAATCCTATAGTCTGCCTCTGGCAAAATAGAAGTTTTCGAACTACTTTCGAACCTGATTAAAAACACCACTAAACAATATCCTATGCGTAAAATACTATTGGCTGCTGCAGCCTTAGGATTCTCCACCATTGTTTCAGCACAAACAGATAGCTCTGCTTTATTCCTGCAGAAAGGCCTTGAAGAAAAAGGCAAGGGTCGTCGCATGGAATCAATGAAGCAGTTTGAAAAAGCCTATAACTATAACAAGAACAATAAAGAAGTTGTAGCAGAATTAGCCTCCGCCTACTTTGATCTGCGCCGCTATGCTCAGGCAAAAGAAAAATATGTTCAGCTGGAACAGATGGGAGATAAGTCTGCAATTACCTACAAGCAGTTAATGAGTATTTCATTTAACATGCGCCAGTTTGATGATGCCATTAAATATGCCAGTGCATTAAAAAAAGCTGATAACTCACAACAAGTGGCGTATTACATTGGCAAAGCCAATTATGAAAAAGAGAACTTAGGCGAAGCTTTGAAGTATCTGGACATTGCTGCAAAAGAAGATCCCAAAAATGCAGAAGTTCCTTATCTCGCTGCAAGAGCTTATGCGGATATGCAAAACTTTAAACAGGCATTGCCTCATTTTCAAAAAGCAATGGAGCTGAATCCAAATGATGCTCGTTTGCATTATGAAGCTGCGTTGATCTTTTATGCTGCTAATGATGACAAGAATTCATTGAAGTACATGCAGGCAGCTGTAGATAAAGGCATCAAGCAGGATAACGAATTCCTTCAAAACCTTTCAATGGCTTACCTCAATGCCGGTCAGTTTAATGAAGGGATCAAGCTGCTAGAGCAGGCATTAACAAAACGTCCAAGTGATTTAGGAATATTAAATATGCTCGCAGAAGCCCATTACGATGCAAAAAAGTATGATGAAGCCATCCGTTATTGGGATGACATCATGAAAATAAATAACAATAATGCAGAAGCGTTATACATGATTGGAATGGCCTATCAAAAGAAGGGTGATAAAGCAAAAGGACAGCAATTGTGCGATAAAGCAATTGCGATGGATCCTAGCCTGCAAAATTTGAAGCAGAAGAAGCAAATGCCGGGTGGATTCTAGGCCTCGCTAAATCCCTCGGTGGAGGGACTTCGCTGCAACACAGCCCTTTCTTATACAATCACATTGAATTATAAAGCACTCAAATTATAGAGTGCTTTCAATTTTATGTGAAAGGTTCAAATAAGTCAGGTTCTGCGAGTTGGTGGCCTTCCCACCGGGAAGGTCGGGATGGGCCTCTACATCCTTTCCGGTACTCCTATTCCCAACAACCCCATCGCATCTTTTATCACATTGGCGGTAAGTTGACACAATTGCAAACGCAACACTTTCTTTTCCTCGCTTTCTGCTTTTAGTACTTTGTGTTCGGTATAAAACGAATTGCAGGTTTTAGCAACACTATAAACATAATTGGCAATGGCTGCCGGATTGTATTCAGAAGCAGCCTCGTTCACAACGGAAGAATACTGCTCTAACAAAATGGTCAGCTCCTTTTCAAGAGGCAATAATTTCGAATTTCGAATTTCGAATTTTGAAATTTCTTCTTCGGCTTTTCTTAAAATAGAACGTAGCCTTGCATGTGTATATTGAATGAAGGGTCCAGTGAATCCGTGAAAGTCAATCGACTCTTCAGGATTGAAAACCATTTTCTTTTTAGGATCAACTTTTATGAGGTAGAATTTCAATGCACCTAAAGCAATAGTCTCATATAAATCTTTCAATTCCTCTTCACTGAATTCAACCGTATTGCTTTTTTCCTTTGTCTGCTTCTCTGCCTCAATCACCATTTCATTTACTAAATCATCTGCATCCACAACCGTTCCTTCGCGGCTTTTCATTCTGCCTGTTGGTAGCTCTACCATTCCATAGCTAAGATGGTGAATACCATCAGCATAAGGCATCTCTAGTTTTTTTAAGATCAACTTCAACACCTTCATATGATAGTTCTGTTCATCAGCAATTACATAAATGCTTTTATCGTAGTTGAACTCTTCATATTTAGAATGTGCTAAACCTAAGTCCTGTGTTATGTAAACCGAAGTACCATCTTTTCTTAACACCAACTTTTCATCTAATCCTTCATCAGTAAGATCGATCCAAACGCTGCCATCTTCTTTTTTGAAAAACACGCCTTTCTCTAACCCTTTTTCAACAAACTCTTTTCCTAACAAATAGGTTTCACTTTCATAGTATGTCTTGTCAAAATCGGCACCTATTCGTTTATAAGTTTCATCAAACCCTTCATACACCCAGCCATTCATTTTCTTCCACAGCTCTATTACTTCAGGTTTGCCTTGTTCCCATTCCAAAAGCATTTGCTGTGCTTCCTGCATAATAGGTGACTGCTTTTCTGCATCATCTTTTTTCAACCCCTGAGCGACTCCTTCTTCCGTTTGTTTTTTTAGTTGATCACTAAACTTTACATAATAATCGCCAACAAAATGGTCTCCCTTCGTTTTTGTGGTTTGTGGTGATTCTCCGTTGCTCCATTTTTGCCAGGCTATCATGCTTTTGCAGATATGAATACCTCTGTCGTTCACAATGCAGGTCTTCATTACTTCATTACCAGCTGCTTTCAGTATTTCCGCAACACTCCATCCTAAAAAGATATTTCTCAAATGACCTAAGTGAAGCGGCTTGTTGGTGTTGGGCGACGAATACTCAACCATCACCCTCTCTTTTTTATTTTGGCTGATTAAAGAAGTATTGGAATAATGTTGCGTAAGAAAATCGGTGAAGTATCTATCTGATACGCTAAGGTTTAGAAACCCTTTGATAACATTGAAGCCCGTAAACAGATCAGTGTGGTTTGCAACCAGGTGCTGACCTATTTCTTGTCCAAGTTGCTCAGGAGATTTTCGCAACTGTTTTACCAATGCAAAAAGCACTACGGTGTAATCGCCTTCAAATTCTGGTTTGGTTTGATTGACCAAAACATCATTTGCAGAAGTTGTAACTCCATACAAACTTTCAATAGCCTTTGCTGTAACCTCTTTTATCTGCTGAACTAAGCTCATGTAATCGCTGATTTGGGCCGCAATTTACTTATCTGCCTCCAAACCGCTGCTGTCGATGCTTTTCAAGCCTTAACGAAACCTATGCACCATATTTACGAATAGCCTTTATTTTCGCAGCCTTCATGCGTAGGGTTCATTACAAAATAAGACAGTCCATTTTTGCAGTGCTGGATTTTTTCTATCCGCTGTTCAAAAAATTTATGCCGTTACAGACCTATCATTATGCTGCTTGCGGCGGATTGAATACGGTGGTGGGTTGGGTAGTGTACTTCGCATCGTACAATTATCTTTTCAACAAGGAGGTTTTTGATTTAGGCCTGATAGCGTTTGAGCCACACATAGCTGCTTTGTTTGTTTCCTTTCTCTTTACATTCCCGTTAGGCTTTTACCTGAGCATGTATGTCATCTTTCAGGGGTCATATCTAAAACGAAGGGTGCAGCTCTTCCGCTACTTTTTGGTGATTATTGGCTGCATGATAGTAAACTACATCTGTCTGAAGATATTTGTAGAAATGTTGGGAATCTATCCTACACCTTCACAGATCATCACAACAGGATTTGTGATCTTATTCAATTACTTCTTTCAAAGAAACTTTTCATTTAGATCAGATAAGGAAGCTTTACGTAAGCAGGGGATGGAGGCGTAAGTAGATGGGTGGGGTTTTTCAGCGGCAGATATTTTAAGTTTTGCCCTTTCTTTTGACACAGTCCACAGATCCCTGCGGGATGACAAGGGAGAGGCATTATAAGATGGAGCAGTCACTATAATTCAGTCATCTATTGATGAACCAAAAAAAATCCCCAGCGCCTTATTCCGCGTTAACTATGTACATGATATGCTGTAAAGAAAGATTAGCGGAATACCTGCGCCTGCAGTATTTGTGCATAGCATGATAACCTAACTATTAAAGAAAAGAATAACCAAAGGATAATGGCTCTTGCAATGTGCGTTGGCTTTGACAAAAGCAGCCGAGCATTTGCATTTGTCTTGAATTTTCTTTCCAGTTTTGTTTCAAGACAAAAGTTGAAAGAAAAAGATTGTTGATTAAAACTTCAAGTTGATCTCATTCACCGTCACATTCAACTTTCCAACACAATTACTCCTTATCAACAAATGCTGCGGCAGTGCATATACATTAGAAAGTTTTAATTCACTAATAGAACCGGAACCTCGAATGCCTTTCGTCCATTCCTTATTCAACCATTCATTCATTGTTTTGGTAGCGGTGTCATAGTAAGTAGTCAAATTAAATGAAGCATATTTTCTTAATTCCCGAACGATCTTTTTATCAAACAACCATTTTACTGACTTCAATAAAAAGTCTTTTGTTTTCAAATCATAATCCAGGTCCGGCACCTCAATGGTTTTCGTAGCATGATTATAAACCGGTTTGCCAACAAACTTCACTGCACCTTTATGCGACCCCTCAAAATCTAAGTCAATCACAAGGTTGCCATCTAGATCACCGCTCACTTTTGTGTTTTTGATGATGATATGTTTTTTGATTAAGCCTTCGCTTAAATCAAAACGTTTATCTATCAAATAGCCGTTCATTACCTTGGTCAAAGAATCATATTGTAAAGCTGCTTCCAGGTTGATATTAAAGCCACCGGGATTTTTTGAAGAGGAAAGATCCGGGATAGCACTTGCTGTAGCAGCCGGCTTCTCAAATGTTACAACCGGTGTTGCCGAAAGGCCAATGCTGATATTCAAGAGATCATTCTTTGCACCTAATTCATTCATGCGAATGCGTTTTGGGTTCAAACTAAAATAACCAATGCCCGGAATGGCATATACCTGGTTCAGTAAATTCCATGCCTGCTGCATGTAAGGGCGAATGTTCATCACGCCAAACTGGTCTTCCATTGCTTTTTTGGAAAGGTCCAGTTCTGCTTTCAATCCTTTCAATACCTCGTTCGTAATGTCCTGTCCCCAAAAGCACACTTCACATTTATCAACTGCCTGCGGCTCGTTACGAATGATTTTTGTTCTCAATAAATAATTGGGCTGAAAAGCAAAAGAACTGGTAAATGAAATATTTACCTTCCGTTCGCCTTCACTAAATCCACATTTGCATTCCGGAGTCCACGGCGAAAGCACGGCACCATTCACACATACTCTTGTAGAACCATGAATTTTATAAAATCCTGTAAAGCCTAAGGTCAATGATGTTCCGGCAGCAGACATGCGTAGCGGCGAACGTCTGAACGAATATTTGTATCGGGTTGCACAATCAGCCTGCACCCATCCGTCCGGGTAGCCAGGAGAAGTGAATAGCGTATCAACATTCTTTTCTGCTAATGCATAGATAGGACGAAGATTGATCTGGATCGGTATATCAATATGCGATTCAGGTAAGGAATCAACTCTTAACATAGGCACAGTGCTGCGTGGTAAGACCTGTGCATTGACGGAGTTAAGTATAAGGAAGCAAATTGAAAACAGTAAGATTCTCATAGTTGACTGCTAAAATAAGAAGCCCTCATGATGCTATGCTATGGTAAACGTTAAATGACACGGCCTAATTGTGGCACATCTTTTCATTATAGGTTAGTATGGCAGTTATAACAAACAATCAAGACAGGTCATCAGGGCCAATGACCCAGATAGTGAAGCGTAATATTGATGCGCTTTTACAAAGACGGAAAGATGAAGAGGCACGGAAAACAACCGAAGAAAAGATAGCTGATAGCATCACACAGTTTACCGGCAGCATGGTGTTCGTTTACATTCATCTCTGCCTTTTTGGTATTTGGATAATGTGGAATCTGGGTTGGCTCGGACTAAAACCATTCGATCCGTCTTTTGTTGTACTGGCCATGTTTGCTTCTGTCGAAGCCATCTTTCTTTCCACGTTCGTGTTGATCAGCCAGAACCGGATGAATAGGCAGGCAGACAAACGTGCCGAACTGGATTTGCAGGTAAGCTTATTGGCAGAGCATGAAATTACCCGTCTGATTACTCTGGTTTCAGCCATGGCGAAAAAGATGGAAATAGAAGAAGCTCATGATGAAGAGTTGAAAGAGCTTTCGAAAGATGTGCATCCCGAAAAAGTAATGGATACTATAGAAAAGATAGAAGAACGGAAAAATAAAGAGTAGCCAGTTTAAATTGCAGTATGCTCAGATGGATTGTTATTGCTGGTTTCGTTATTGCCTCTTGCAATGATGCAGAAAAAGCAAAGTTGTTTGATGTAATAGCTGCTGAAACCTGTGGATGCAGTTTAGAACAAAAGATGGCTGCATCAGCTGCTATTGTAAGATGCTTGTTGCAATCTGCAGAGAAACATGATGCTGAATTGAAAAGAGTAGGAGTGGATCAAAACACTGAAGCAGGATTAAAGCAATTGCAGTATGAAATAAGTGGAAGGTTGGAAAGTAGATGCAGAGAGGTTTATATGGAGGCGTTGAAGGAGAGAAAAAATTTATAATTCAACCTTCTGCAGAATGGCATTAAGATCTTCTATCCTTGGCCATCCCTTTGCTTCCATGTATTGGATAAAGAAAGATCTGTCAAACCAAAGGGTTGCACCAGGCTCCGAAACACCGGGAGCGGGTATATTACTGTTGTTAAGCAATTCGGCTTTCTCAATCTTCATATTTTTTATATCAATAGCACAAAATATAGTGGCAAACCTATTAATGCCTGTTGAAGCATTAGTTAGTATAAATAGTTTATCAAAATCTTTTCTAATCCCAATAGAGTGGCCATGAAGAGAATTTGTTTGAAACTTCTTTTGTAGGCCAGTAGTTTTCAGATGTTTTAATTCTTTGTCATAAAAACTTACTACTAAATGGTCGCTTCTATCTCCGTAACTATCTCTTCCACCTTGAACTTCTTTAACAACTACATAAACATCTGCATAAGATAAAATTTCCCGTATTTCAAGGGTTTCAATATCCTGAAATCCAGCCTTCATAACGGAAGGCAGATTTATTAGGTCTAGACTTTTAGCATATGACTTGTTTAGGCTTTCCGTAGGAGACTCAAATACCTTACCCTTATTCATGTCAAACCTAAATATCTTGTTAGCTGGATCTTTATACGCACTATGCAATCCTATAAGAACATTAGAATTATCACTTTCGTCAAGTTTAAAAAATATATGTAGATAATCTTTAGTAGTGTACCCAAGGTTCGCGGATAACTTAGCAATAGGATTGCCAGTACTATCAATCTTTTCTACTATAACATTCTTGCCTGCTTGAGTTATATAAAACGAATTGGAATTGTTATCAACTAAACATCCAATAAAGTCATTTTTAAGTACTTCAGTTGGAATGTTACTATTGGTTTGCGCAGTAAGATTTTTATCTAGTTTGATTTCATTTAACTTTCTTGTTTTTGACAGTAGTAAAGTATTCCCGCCCATAAATTTGATTCCAGCCTTATACTCGGAAAGCCGTACAATTAACCTGTCAAAATCGCCAGATGGTCTGTTAAGTACATTTATCTCAAAACCATATGGTTCATTTGATTCATAAATTACTTTTTCCTTTTTTACTTTTCCTGAATACTGGTCTAATAAAATAGAGGTGATTTTTTTAGGCCAAAGCTTATCGTCAACATAAAACGCAATTAAATCTTCTCCCATTTTGCCTATGCCTATTGTAATCCCTTTTATGGGTGTCGTCCATTTAACTATTCCTTTTTCGTCCATCTTCACAATGCCCCAGCTTTTAGATGTTAATTCAACCGCTCCAACAACTTCGGTTTTACTAGCATGTAAAATTTTATTAGCGAACGGAGGATATCTAAACAAAAGCTGAGAAGTAGTTGATCCTTTCTGGATGCTCCAATCCATTAGTTTCGGAGTAGATAATTTTTGAGAATATGTATAAGACGAAACTAGTAATGCTATTAAAAGTATAACTCTCATTGCCCTGTTTTGTTGGTGTTAAAAATACTGATTGAGGCCGAATGGATTTTTTAATGAGTATTACCTCCCCGGATTCTTCATTCCTTTCCCTAACCTCTCAATCGTTCCTGCAACTCTATTCTTTCTTGTCTCTTCCCTCTTAGCAGTCACAATCCATTCAATATATTCTTTTTTGTGAGAGAAGGCAAGTGTATTGAAATACTCAGACTCCTGTTTGTTCTTTTTGAAAGCTGTTGCTAAATCATCAGGCACCGTTACAGTCTTTGTTTTCGGATCAACATAATCAAACACAGTCCGGTCTTTCGGTTTAGCTTCCTTTGCTCTGTCTTTTTCTGTTTTCTTCCGCATGCCAAATGCCGACCAGGTTTCATCAAATGAGATCAGCGTTAAGAACTGCAAATTGTATTGAAGCAGTTCCTGGTAAAGGTTATCCCTGTTTAAATCAGTTTGTATGCCGGATGTGCCTTTCGGATAAAAGATCCAGCAAATAATATCTTCTTTAAGCAGCGATAAGATTTTCTTCAACCCTTTCTCCATGCTATTGCGGTCTTTTACAAACCAATGCACCTGGTCAAACTCTTTTCCTGATTCGATGATGGCTACATTTTTCGGTAATGATCCTAAAGACTTTTCGTAATTAGTAGGAGCATTGATGGTAATTATTGTATTTGCTTCTTTAATCTTGAGCTTTTGAGCAGTTGGAGTAGGCATGTTATGGTTTGCTTGAGAGTTAACTTACACGATAAAGCCAAATGAAGTGCTGCTTTTAAAAACTTCTCCTGGACTTAAAAAGGTAGATGGGAAATGAGCCTGGTTTGGACTATCCGGAAAGTGTTGTGTTTCCAAACAAAAACCGGTTCTCAAATCGTCTTTATAACCGCCTTTCAATGTGTTCAATCCTTTCATAAAATTGCCGGTATATAACTGAATGCCTGGTTCTGTGGTATAAACTTCCATGGTTAACCCCGTTTTATCGCCTGTAGCTTTTGCGGCTAAGGTTCTGCCTTCTCCATTTCTATTCAAAACATAATTATGATCATATCCCCCGCCATAGGCTAACTGAATATGATCTTCGGCAATTCGTTCACCAATGGTGTGCGGAGCTCTGAAATCAAACGGCGTTCCTTCAACCGGCATTAGTTCGCCAGTTGGTATCAAAGTTTCATCAACCGGAGTAACATGATCTGCTTTAATCTCCAATGTATGATCTAAAACTGTGCTTGTTCCCTGCCCGTTTAAGTTGAAGTAAGAATGATTGGTAAGATTCAGTACTGTTGTTTTATCAGTCTTTGCTTCGAAATGTATTTCTAATTCGTTTCCAGATAATCTGTATGTAACCATTGTTTGCAGATTTCCCGGATAACCTTCTTCGCCATCTTTTGATAAATAAGAAAGCACCAGTTCTTTTTCTGAAGCGTTTACCACTTCCCAAACCTGGTTATGAAAACCATCTGGTCCGCCATGCAAATGGTTGGGTTTATTGTTGATGTTTAAAGCATAGGTTTTTCCATCAATTGAAAACTGGCCCCGGGCAATTCTATTAGCATAGCGGCCAACAATAGTTCCATGATAGATCTCATCTTTGCTTAAATAATCTTTGATCGAATCAAAACCCATAACCACATCAATCCAATGGTTGTCCTTTAGTACTTTGAGGCTAACAATACGGGCTCCGTAATTGGTAATGCATACCTCCAGCTTTTCATTTTTCAATACAAACAGATCTGTGTCTTTTCCGTTGATAGCTGCTTTAAAATCTTCTCTTTTCATAAATAGGCTTCTTTTATAAAATTATCACATTCGGCAACAGGATGACTCATCATATTTAACAAGCAGAAGAGCCTATTGATTAATTAGCTTTGCGTCAAACTTTTTAATTGAAGCATCTAAAAGCCCTGAATAAATATTTCTGGAAGTATAAATGGCGGTTGAGTGTTGGGATTCTTTTTATAGTTGTTTCCAATTACTTCGGTGTGCTGGCTCCACAGGTAACGGGCTTTATTATAGATTTTGTTCAGAAATCTTCTGATCCTGCACATATTACCAGCCGAAAGAGGGATTACGATGTTTTAGTACAGGCTTTTATTGAGTGGGTCGAATCGGCTTCTCAGTCCATTGGCGGTGTGGTTACACTTGCCAGTATGGTTATTCTGGTGTTGGCATTATTAAAGGGCTTTTTTATGTTCCTGATGCGGCAAACGGTTATTGTAATGAGCCGCCATATTGAATACGACCAGAAGAACGAAGTTTTTGATCATTATCAAAAGCTGGATGCTTCTTTCTATAAAACACATAGCATTTGCGATTTAATGAGCCGCATGGCGGAAGATGTAAGCCGGGTAAGAATGTTCACCGGGCCGGCAATCATGTACCTGGTCAACCTGATAACCCTGATCTCCCTCAGCGTTTTTTTTATGTGGAAAAGGGACCCGGTGCTGACTTTGTATGTATTATCTCCATTGCCCATTCTTGCTGTAACCATTTACATTGTTAACAACATCATTCATAAAAGGAGCGAAGAATTGCAGGGTTCTTTGGCAAGCCTCACAACAAATGCGCAGCAATCTTATTCCGGTATCAGGGTTATCAAGTCTTTTGTTCAGGAAGAAGCAATGTTGGGGCATTTTGAAAAAGCCAGTGAAAAGTATAAAAAAGAAGCAGTAGGTCTTGCTAAAACAGAAGCACTGTACTTTCCCTCCATGACCTTACTGATTGGTTTAAGCACCTTGCTCACTATTATGATTGGCGGCTTATATTATATAGATGGCCGAACCAGTTTGAATACGATCATTGAGTTTATTATTTACATAAACATGCTTACGTTTCCTGTAAGTGCTATTGGGTGGACGGCAAGCATGATCCAGAGAGCTGCCGCTTCGCAAAAAAGATTGAATGAATTTCTCAATACAACACCTTCCATACAAAACAATGCGTCGATAGTTAATAAAGAAATAGAAGGGTCTGTCCATTTCAATGGTGTCAACTTTACGTATGCCCATACAGGTATTCAGGCAGTAAAGGACTTTGACCTGGTTATAAGGAAAGGAGAGAAAATTGCAATTATAGGTCGCACAGGTAGTGGAAAGAGCACCATCGCCCAATTACTGCTTCGCATGTTCGATACAAATACAGGATCTATAGAGATCGACGGCACAGATGTCAGAAACCTGGAGCTCGGCCATTTGCGCAGTAGCATCAGCTATGTACCTCAGGATGGTTTTTTGTTTAGCGACAGTATAGAAAACAATATTGCTTTCGGTGCTAAAAATGCCGATCCCAAAAAAATCATTGAAGCAGCAACATTTGCTGTGGTGCATAAGGATATTGAATCGTTTCCACTGAAATATGAGACACAAATAGGAGAGAGAGGTGTTTCGCTCAGCGGCGGACAAAAACAACGCATTTCCATTGCACGGGCATTAATGAAGGATGCTCCAATTCTTGTACTGGATGATTGCCTAAGTGCGGTTGATGCCCGAACCGAAAAAGAGATCTTAAATCATTTGAACAATTACCTGCAACATAAAACAGCCATACTCATTACTCATAGGGTATATAATCTGCTGAGTTTCGATAAGATCATTGTAATGGAAGAGGGACGGATTGCCGAGAGCGGCACTCATAATGAGCTTCTGCAGAAAGGAGGCCTGTATGCCCAAATGTACATTCAGCAACAAAAAGAGGAGATCCAGAACAAAAATTCGGCAAATTTGGCTGTTGAAAAAACATAATTATATTTGTTCGTATTTCAAAACCAAAACAATTTTTAATCTGTAAAATTTTACAACTGTGGCGTACGACAACAATGACAAGAAAATGGAAAGCATTTACAGCAAGCGGATTCGTGCCGGTAAGCGCAGAACTTATTTTTTTGACGTAAGAGCAACCCGTGGTAACGATTATTACCTCACGATCACTGAAAGCCGTAAACGTTTCAATGACAATGGCTATGATCGTCACAAGATCTTCTTATATAAAGAGGACTTCAACAAATTCATTAAAGCTCTTACAGAAGCTGTTGATCATGTAAAAACACAGTTGATGCCTGATTTTGATTTTGATGCCTTCAACCATGATGAAGCTCCTGAAGGAGAATATGATGGTGAGGAAGTAACGGCAAGTGTTGATGCAACTCCAGTAAGTACAACTTCAACGACAACTGCCTCTGCACCTACTGCTTCTAATGAAGAAGTAGATAAGTGGTAAGAATAAAAGTTTTTCAATTTAAAAAGCCTTCCATTTGGAAGGCTTTTTAAATGTATCTATTCAATTATTATTTTCCTGGCTTCTATAAATCTATCTTCCTTCAAAATATTAAGCTCATAAAGCCCTTTGGCAAACTTTTTAACTGGTATGCGAATAGTTTGATTGCCCGAAATATTGTCAAGTCTATAAACCACCTGGCCTAAGGAATTAACAAGTGAGAGGGTGAACTTTTCATTTGAGTTGATTTGAACATTTATTATTTCTTTAGCAGGTACTGGGAAAACAATTATCTCATTTGTTTTATTACGTTTAATTGAAATTGTTTTTGAATATTCTGTGCTTCCATCATCATTTATTGTTAACAGTCGATAATAGGTTTGTTGATGGGGAGAAAAGTCTTTCGCTGTGCCATTCATCATCTCATTATAGTTACTAATTGTCGTTAAATCAGAGAAGACAATGGCGTCAGCACTCTTTTGCAAAATTACCTGTCTGACGTTCTGGACCATTTCAGCTTTCCAGAAGATTTCGTTGTAAGATGGCTGGTTAAGGCCATAAAATGATGAAAGCTTTATTGGAAGTACACTGCCACTAAAGGTTAAATTAAAATTAGCCTTTGTATTTTCTATACCGTCAACATAAATAAGGTAGTTTGTATTTGCCGTTAAACCAGTGATAGGGCTTAACGCACCATTTGCGGTAAATGTGCGGCATGCAACTGCTGTTGGAAAGGCACCGGCGGTTGGGCAAGAACTAACCTGGTAGAGAGACAAACGAACCCCGGTCACAGGTACACCTGCATATACCTGCGTGCAAGAAGTTAATGAAGATGGAGTAGTGCTGTAACTGCTGACCGATAAATTAAGTGAACCTGAATTATTTGTTCTTATGGCATAATAAGCATTATTTGTAATTGCAGTACCTGTAGTATTACATTGTATTTGAGTATAGGATGGATCAGAAAACTTATTGCTGGTAGCATGAGTTAAATTAAAAGCAACGACAGTACCGGTTGGTGTAGAAGTAGCAGGAAAGCTTATAGGGCAATCATCTTTTGACTCGCTAGTTATAGCTAGCGGGGTCATCTCGCCAGATGCAAGGCCACAGGAACCATAAGCGTTTCCTTGTTGTAAAGCTGCATAAGCAGCTCCTGTTTTTGCAGAATAATCAGGACTTACTCTTTTAACGCTGTTTACAACAGCATAATTCATTAGTTTGCTAGGGTTCAATTGGCCTGCAAAACTTCCTTCATAACTGTCATTGATATGCCCAAGATTTAATGCGTGTCCGAGTTCATGCAACAACACTGTTTCCAAATCTGTCTCATTGAAGTCAGATGCTAAGGGCGGACATGGGCCGATGGTGAATGTTGTCGTGCCAGATGAGACGCCGCTGTTTCTAATAACGATATCAAACTCAGTTTTTTGAACTTCTAGGCTCGTATTACCACACATGCTATTGCGGGAATAACACACAGCCAATACACCAGCTGCAAGAGGTGATACCCCCGTATTCGTATTATCCATCATTACAACATTCAACCCATCGCTAGCTGAAATTGCCTGACTTGTTGTTGTACCACCTTCAGAAAAGTTTATTCCATTTATCTCTCTCCACGTTGTTAGTGCCCTTTGAAATGTTTGCTTTATCGGACTTACGTCAAGATTAACTCCTGATCCTGCTGTATTAGTGCTATACAGAATCGTATAACCCCCGGAGCCATTATCATTCATTAAATTGGACTCTTTGGTGATATTCGTTCCACTAATATTAAAGCTGGCAGTTAAAATGCTATATCTCACCTGCAAGGCTGTAGCTGAATTGCCAACTGCTCCCAGATCATCTCTTACACTTATGGTTCCTGTACCAGCCCTGGAAGGCACCCGCAGCTGGATTTGGGTAGTGGACCAGGAAACTATCAAAGGATCATTATAAGCAACTGTATATGCTGTACCGCCAGTGCCATCGTTCGCATCGTCAAATAACACTGCTGCTGAACCGGAAGCGGTACCAAACCCCGAACCTGTAATAGTCAGTAAGTTATTTGAAGGGTCAATTGTTGCACCAGCATTAACCGTTGTTGGTGAAAATCCGGTAATAGATACAGCCTGAGGTCTCTGAGTTTGAGAAAAATTGTCAATTGAGAAGTCTGCCCTTAAATTTTCATAAGGTCTGCCGGTTTTCGCCACCAATTCTTCATATAAAGTTTTTATATCGGTATATCTTACAAAAGGGGCACTGGCTTGCTTGCTGTAGAGATCATATTTAAAAAATCCCTGCATGCTGCTGTATACATCAAAAAGCAGGTTGCCGTTTGGAGACTTCAATTTTAATGGATCAGGGAAACAAAAGAATGTGCCTATTTCACCTTTTTCAAGAGTTAGTAAATCACTAGCTTCAACAGACTCTGTGTCTACCGAACCGCCTTGCGTAATGATTTCAACTGTGCTCGATTGCACCGAGCCTTTAAAAACTTTATAGATTTCCACCTTGTTGGCTGTGAAGATCATAGTGCGGGACGGATTCCAAAAGCTTTGCTTTTCCACCACCCTTCCTTCGATAATCAGGCTAGAACTCTGAACTTTCTCTTCGAAGGCAACCTTATAAAGACTTTGTGAACTGAGGGAGAGACAAAAACTGAAAAAGGCCAGAAAGGCAATACATTTTTTCATAAGCATATTAGTAGTTTTTAGGAAGATGGCTATAAACCGGAAAAATAAAACTTTTGCGTTAAGTATTAGGTATTTTCCTTTAAATCATGCACGGGGCAGCAAAAATTATTTTACCCAAGGTTTTTCATAGGACATTGAAAGTTTTTATTAAGTCGTTTTGATATATATTGCATCTACACACAAACTACCATGAGAAAATTGATTGTTCCAGTTGCGCTGGTTGCAGGCGCAATGCTTACTTTTTTTCTGCCGAACCAGAAAGAAGACAACCCTTATCTGAAAACAGCAAAACTTCCTAAGCAGGATCGTATTGATTTAGCTATTCAGTACGAATATGAGATCACAAAAGATCCTAGTCTTAATGCTGTTCCCCGCGAACGTTTGTTAACAGCCGAGCAGGTTTTAGAAGCCAGGTTGAACACACAAAGACCCAATGGTGCCGTAACCGGTATTACCTGGCAGGAGAGAGGCCCAAACAATGTTGGCGGACGTACAAGAGCTCTGATCTTTGATTTGAATGATGCGGCCAATGGTTACAAAAAAATATGGGCAGGTGGAGTTGGAGGTGGCTTATGGTATACTAACGATATTACTGCTGCTACTCCAACCTGGAATAAGGTAAATGATTTCATGGAGAACCTGGCTATCACTTCCATTGCACAAAACCCGGCCAATCCACAAGAGATCTATGTAGGCACTGGCGAAGGTTGGTTTAACTCAGATGCAATTCGCGGATTGGGAATATGGAAAACAACAAATGGCGGAAGCACCTGGACTCAGCTTGCTTCTACAAACAATTCTAACTTTTATTACGTTCAGAAGATTGTTATAGATGGTACCGGTAAATTATATGTATGTACCCGTGATGGTGGCTTACAAAAATCCACTAACGGAGGCACCTCATGGACAAAAATCTTGGGAACCGGAATTGCCGGATGCCCGCATAATAATGCAGCTGATGTAGAAATTGCAGCTAATGGAAACATCTATTGCAGCTTTGGTATTTTCTCCACAGGAAAAATTTATCGTTCTACTGATGAAGGTTCTAACTGGAATGACATCACTCCAGCGTCAGCAAGAAGAATTGAATTAGCCTGCGCACCATCAGATGATAATACAGTTTATGCCCTTTTTCAAAGTGCATCTACAAATGATTGTAATGCTATTCAACGCTATAACGCAAGCAGCAATACATGGACAGCATGTACTGTTCCTACCATCATTGACCAGGGATCAAATTCAAATTTTACACGTGGACAAGCCTGGTATGACCTGGTTGCAGCAGTAGATCCAAATAACGCAGACCGGGTTTACATAGGTGGTGTAGATGCATTACGTTCCGACAACGGAGGCTCTACCTGGACACAGATGACGACATGGAGCTTGTTTAACGCAACAGGTTTTACTTCGGCTCAAAACGTACATGCTGATCAGCATGCTATAGTATATGCACCGGGAAGCAGCAGCCGTGCTATCTGGGGAACAGATGGCGGCGTTGATTATACCGCAAACGCAGATGTAGCTATACCTTCCAAGCCCATATTTGTAGATAAGAATAATGGTTATAACGTAACGCAGTACTATGCTTGTGCCATTCACCCAACTAATACCAATTATTTTTTAGCGGGTGCGCAGGATAACGGCACGCAGAAGTTTACAACCGCTGGCATCAACAGCACTACAAATGCATCAGGCGGTGATGGAGCATTCTGTCATATTGATCAGGACAATCCAAACATCCAGATCACGTCTTACGTTTATAACAACTATTATATTTCGACGAATGGTGGTACCAGTTTTACCAGCCGTTCCTTTGCCAATACGGGTGGCTTTATCAACCCAACGGATTATGACGATGCAGCTAACATTATGTATGGTGGTAATACAGCAGGTTCTTACTTCCGCTGGAACGATCCTGCTACAGGAGGCACATCGTGGAATAATGTTACCTGTGCTGAGTTTGGAACCAATTCAGTTAGACATGTATTGGTTTCTAAGACGGTTGCCAATCGTGTTTATTTCGGATTATCAAATGGTTCGGTTGTAATGGTTGATAATGCCAATACAGGAACATCTGTTACAGGTACTGTTATCCGTACGGGTACAGGATCAGTTTCGGGCATTGCCATTGATCCAGCTAACGAAAACCACATGCTGGTATCTTATAGCAACTATGGAGTTACTAGTGTTTGGGAATCGAACAATGCTGTTTCAGGTTCGCCAACCTGGACGGCTGTAGAAGGTAATTTGCCGGATATGCCGGTTCGCTGGGTGATGTTTGATCCGCGTAATACGGATTGGGCACTTATTGCAACTGAATTAGGCGTGTGGTCAACTGACAATTTAAATGGAGCAATAACAGACTGGCAACCGACTAATGCAGGTTTTGCCAACGTTCGGGTAGATATGTTGCAACACCGTGCATCAGATAATACTATTGCTGCGGCAACACACGGAAGAGGATTGTTTACGGCTGTAATTAATGTGGCGCCTCCGCCGCCGCCAGTAACACTCTATGTTGATTTTGCCACCGCAACTGCAAATACTACTGAACAAACGGTTACCACAAACGGTTGTCGCAGATACAGAGACTTTACGGTGGATGTTACTATCAGCGGTGCACCAACTTCAGATGCGACAGTTACGTACACACTTGAGCCTTCATCAACAGCTTCTTCGGGATTGGATTTTGAATTTACAACCAATGGAAGCTTTAGCTCACCATCAACTACTCATACGTTTGCAACGGGTGTTGCCACTAATAAAACCGTTACCATCAGGGTTTATGACGATGCAGTAGTTGATCCTGCTGAAAGTTTTGTGATTCGCTTTGCTGTTTCAGGCAATAATGCAGTACAGGCAAGAAATAATACATATACCGTGAGTATTGTTGATAATGATTCTGCACCTTCCGTTACCACAATGGCTGCCTCGGGTTTAGGCACACTGCGTACCGAATTTTTAGCTGGTAATACTGACGTGTATTATTATGATAATGGCCAGATCATGGCCCGGGTGCGTAATCTTTCATCACATAATTTCGGATGTACCGATGTTCGTATAGATCGTGCCGGTACGGGGGCATCTCAGTTCTGGAATACTAACCCTGCAAATTATCTCATGAACAAAACGTTCAAAATAGATGCAGCAACCAATAACGCAACCGGCAACTACGAAGTGACCTTGTATTTCACCAATGCTGAGAAAGCAGGATGGGAAGCAGCGACGGGTCAATCATGGAACAACATTCAGTTGATCAAGTTGCCCGGTGCTGTGAGCAATGTTACACCAACTAACCCGCAGCCGGATGGTCCTAACTCAATTCAGGTAGTTACACCAACGAGAGGGACCTTTGCTAATGGCCATACATTGACAGCCACTTTCAGCAATGGTTTTTCTGGCTTTGGTGCAGGTGTTGCCGGACGCATGCAAACTACCTTGAACCTAACAGGCCAGTTACAAACCAATGGTGATATTAAGCTGGACTGGACAACATCAGCTGAGATCAACAGTACAAAATTTGAGATTGAAAAATCGTATGATGGCGTAAACTTCAAAAAAATAGGTGAACAAGCTGCTGCAGGCACTAAGTACACACCAAGCAGTTATTCATACACTGACATAGAAAAAGTGCAATTGAATTACTTCCGCATCCGCATGTTACATTCAGATGGGCATGTGCAATTAAGTAATGTAGTGAACATAAACAACACCTATGCTCCTGACAGACCGATGTTGTTAACCAATCCTTTTGTAAATCAATTGATGGTACGATTTGCAAGAGTGATCCAGGGCAATGCTGTCGTATCACTATATGACGGTTCTGGTAAATTGGTGCATCAATCTATTCATCCAGGTACCAATAGCCTGATGGTAATTGACATTAATACCAAGCAAACAGTTTGGTCAAGAGGTGTCTACTTGCTCGAAATCTACGCAGAGAATAAGCGGCACGTATTCAAGGTTAGAAGAGATTAATAAATAAAAACCCTCCAATCGGAGGGTTTTTATTTTAAAACGAATAATGTTACTCACGCATTTTTTTATAAGCATTAATCAATCCATTGGTAGATGCATCATGTGAAGAGATCACATCATTACTTTCCAGCTCAGGTAAAATTTTATTGGCTAATTGCTTGCCTAATTCAACGCCCCATTGATCGAAACTGAAAATATTCCAAATCACTCCCTGCACAAATATCTTATGCTCATATAAAGCAATCAACTGTCCTAAAGTAAATGGAGTGATTTTCTTAACCAGAATGGAGTTGGTTGGCCTGTTGCCTTCAAATATTTTATAAGGCGTAAGCCGTGCAATTTCTTCGGGGCTCTTATTCGCTTTTAGAAATTCTTCTTCCACTTCTTCTTCTGTTTTCCCATTCATCAATGCTTCAGTTTGTGCAAAGAAGTTGGACAGAAGTTTCTGATGATGATCACTAATAGGATTATGTGATTGGGCTGCTGCAATAAAATCACAAGGTATTAAAGCGGTGCCCTGGTGAATCAATTGATAAAAAGCATGCTGTCCATTGGTGCCGGGTTCGCCCCAAATGATTGGGCCGGTAGAGTAGGAGACTGGTTCTCCATTTCGATCAATACTCTTTCCATTGCTTTCCATATTGCCTTGCTGAAAGTATGCTGCAAAGCGATGCAGGTATTGATCGTATGGAAGTATGGCTTCAGTTTGTGCACCAAAAAAATTGGTGTACCACAGCCCGATCAAAGCCATCAGCACCGGAATGTTTTTTTCAAAGGCTGTGTTTCTAAAATGCCGATCGGTTGAATGGGCTCCTTTGAGTAATTGTTCAAAATTGGCGTATCCAATGGTTAATGCAATAGATAATCCAATGGCACTCCAAAGCGAATAACGTCCTCCTACCCAATCCCAGAATTCAAACATGTTAGCCTTGTCAATTCCAAACCTGGTTACTTCTCTTTCATTGGTGGATAGAGCAACAAAATGTTTGGCAATATATGCTTCATCGTTTGCATGCTGAAGAAACCATTGCCTTGCAGTGTGTGCATTGGTCATTGTTTCCTGTGTAGTGAATGTTTTGGAAGCTATCAGGAAAAGCGTTTCTTCAACATTTACTTTCTTCAATGTTTCTGCAATGTGTGTAGCATCAACATTGGAGACAAAATAAGATTGAATGCCTTCAATCCAATGTGGCTTTAATGCCTCGGTAACCATGTAAGGCCCAAGATCACTTCCACCAATACCAATGTTTACAATGTATCTAATGCGTTTACCAGTGTAGCCTTTCCACTCACCCGAATGTACTTTAGCACAAAAACTTTTCATTTGCTCCTGCACATGCTGAACATCTTCCATAACATTCTTCCCGGCAGAGTAAACCGGTTGTCCGGAAAAATTGCGTAAGGCAACATGCAACACTGCCCGGTGCTCTGTTTCATTGATAAAGTCACCTTCAAACATAGCTTCGATAGCATCTTTTAACCTGCATTCTTTAGCTAACTGCAGTAATGCTTCTTTGGTTTCTGTAGTGATAATGTTTTTAGAGAAATCAATCAAGATATCTTCAAAGCAGTGTGCAAATTTTTTAAAACGGTCTCCATCTTGCGCAAATAATTCTTTCATCTGCACTTCTTGCATTTGTGCGGCATGTGCTTCTAACTTCTTCCAGGCTTGTGTGGTTGTTGGGTTGATCTTTGGAAACATATTTGATTTCGGAATTTGAGTTTATGATGTCTGGATCTTTAAAGCTTTTCAATTACATCAATCGTTTTCTCTACCATTTCCGGACTAATATCCAAATGCACTACTAACCTTACAGACATTGGTGCAATGGCATAACCCAAAATATTGTGTTCTTTCAGTTTAGCGACAAACGATGATGCGGTGAACGGTTCCTTCACATGAAAGATAATGATGTTGGTTTCTACAGGCATTAACTCAAAGCCTTTCTTTTCTAATGCGGTAGCAATTTGTTTAGCATGTTGATGATCTTCTTCTAATCTGTCAATATTATTTTGCAATGCATAAATACCTGCAGCAGCTAAAAAGCCTGCCTGTCTCATTCCACCACCAAACACCTTACGTAGTCGTCGGCCTTTTTTGATGAAATCTTTAGTGCCTAACAAAACACTTCCAACCGGACAACCCAGGCTTTTGCTTAAACAAATTGAAATAGAGTGAAATACTTCGCCATATTCTTTTGGAGATTGCTTTTTTGCCACCAAAGCATTAAATAATCTTGCTCCATCAAGATGAAGGATCAAATTATTTTCATCGCAAGCTTTGCGAATGTTTCTGATTTCATCCATTTCATAGCAACTTCCGCCACCTCTGTTGGATGTATTTTCTAAACAAACTAAGCTCGTATGTGCTTTATGTACATCATCAGCATTGATGGCTTCTTTTACCTGTTGCGCTTTAATGCGGCCTCTGTCTCCATTCAGCAACCGAACAGAAGCACCGGAATTAAACGCAATGCCTCCCCCTTCATATTGATAGACATGCGCAGTAAAATCACAGATCACTTCATCCCCCGGTAGGGTATGGCATTTAATGGCAATCTGGTTGGTCATGGTGCCCGATGGACAATACAAGGCTGCTTCCATTCCAAACATTTCCGCAGACAGCCTTTCTAACTCGTTAATAGAAGGGTCTTCTCCAAACACATCATCACCAACAGGTGCACTCATCATAGCCTGCAGCATGGCGGGTGTAGGTTTGGTTACCGTATCAGATCTGTAATCGATAAGCATCAAAAAATCTTTTTGCAATATTAAAACAGTTCGCTCCTTTAAATGCACGGTTGGCGAAAGGAGATTGAAACTAATGACTTAAGAAATTATTTTGTGATGAAAAGGAACAAGGTGCATAGTTTTTCATCTTTATTGAATTATATACTGATCTTTTCCGTGGCTGCAACGCTAGGCTTTATTCTTATATGGCGGGCAAAGAGGTTATTCCTGTTTATAAAACCAGAATTGCTTCGGCGAAACATTGTTACGTTCCTGATTGGTCTTTGTTTTCTTTTTGCATTAGGACATCTTATTCCTGACTTCCGAAACGTAATGGAACATTTTGGCCCGGTGAAAGGTTTTGTGATGTGCTCTCTGATAGTCTTTGCTGATGTCATCATACCATATAATATGGTGTTGTTCATCACGGAAAGCAAACGGTTTGATCATATTAGCTTCACTAAACAACAGGTATTTATATTCTGCAGCATTGTGGTTTCTTCCATGATAATAAATGGTATTTTGAACGTTTGGATAAATGACGGAACACAAAACCTGAAGTATTCGGTATTGTGGAGCTTTTATATGGCTGGGTTTGGCTCACTGATTTATTTATTTGCCCGGCAGTACGACGAAGACAAAAAGAAAAAGCTATATGCGAAAGAACTTGAACTGGCGAGGCTGAGCGAAGCCAAGACCAAAGCAGAATTAGATGCATTGCATTCAAAGATCAATCCGCACTTTCTTTATAATGCTTTAAACTCAATTGCAGACCTTTCTGTAACCGATGGTAAAAAAGCAAGGCAAATGACCATTGCTCTTTCCCAATTGTTTCGACGCAGCATCAACTATAATCAAGACAATCTTGCAACCCTAAAAGAGGAAATTGAAACGACAAAGCTTTACCTGGAGATTGAAATAGTTCGCTTTGAAGATCAGTTGAAATATGAGATGCATGTTGAGGAATCAATCCTCAACGTCCTTATACCTAAATTTTTGGTACAGCCCCTTGTTGAAAATGCAGTAAAACATGGGCTAAAGAAAACCTTACAAATGACCTTAGTAAAGCTATGGGTGTTGAAACAGAACGCTGACGTATACATCCGGGTGGAAGACAATGGTCCGCCATTTCCGGAACAATTGATACCGGGCTACGGCTTAAAAAGTGTACATGATAAGTTGGACTTGTTATTTCCCGGTCGTTTTGAAATAAAAACTATAAACCAGCCTACTAAGTACATAGAGGTTGTATTGAAAGATGTTACCGATGACTGACACATTCAGAACGATAATAGTTGATGATGAACCCGCTGCCAGACGGTTGCTTCGCTTTATGCTAAATGATTTCAGCCAAACAATCCAAATTGTTGGCGAAGCTTCTAACGGAAATGAAGCAATTGAGCTGATAAACCGCTTCAATCCTGATCTCGTTTTTCTGGATATTCAAATGCCTGATCGTAACGGCTTTGAAGTTCTTGAACGGGTTACACATCAACCAAATATCATCTTTACCACAGCTTATGAGGAGTTTGCCATTAAAGCGTTCCAGGCTTTTTCTATTGATTATCTTCTAAAGCCAATAAGCGAGGAAAGGCTAAAGCAAGCCATTGAAAAACTAAAGCAATTTAGAAAGGGAATGGGGACAGACTTAATCGGGATAAAGAAAGTCGTGGAATCCCTACAGGCACTAAAGCCTGCAACAGCTTTTCCTATCAGGCAGGGTGAGAAGATTATGCTTATTCGCTTTGAAAACATTTCCTACTTTGAATCAGATGATAAATATGTTGGGTTGTTTACTTTAGAAGGAAAACGGTTCTTGACTGATCATACCCTGACCACCTTGAGTCAAATACTACCTCCCGACTTTCTGAGGGTTCAGAAGTCCTATATTATTAATAAGGAAAAGATCAAAGAGATCTACAAGCACTTTAATGGCCGCTTTGTTATTGTTATGAACGATAACAAACAAACCCGAATCACCACAGGCTTAACCTATTATGAAACGATAAAGCTTAGCCTTGGCATATAGGGCCCGTCTTTCGAGAGGCTTGTTTCTGCTGACAGCCCAGAATAGAGTTAAGCAGGCAAACTCTTCCATAACTGCTCTGAAAACCATTTATCAGGAGAATTATCCATTGGTCACAACCGCTGATTTATCTGTAACCTAAACCAAGCCTCAGCGTCATATTTCTGTCAATGCATTAACCGGCCATCAATAAATACGGCCGTTTATTTTAAAACAATGTACTTGACATTACATAGTACCTACTTTTGACCTGTAATAATTAAACACAAGTACTAAAAAAATAAAAATGAGAAAGATCTTGACTTTGTTGGCGGTCCTTACGGTTTCAATAGCCAGCCATGCACAAACTAAAGGAACAGTTCAGGGTAAAGTGGAAGATGGAAGTACTAAAACCATCGAGTCTGCAACCATTGTCCTGGTAAGAGCTAAAGACTCCTCAACTGTAAAATTTACTGCTGCCGACAAAACCGGCAAGTACAGTTTTGAAAGTGTTCCTGATGGAAAATACCTTGTTGCAATTACTGCAGTAGGGCATCAGAAAGGCTTTTCTGAGGTTTTTGAAATTTCTGCTACTAATGCAAGCGTTCAACTTAAAACAGTTGAGCTGATCCCGCAGCCTAAAAACCTGGGTGGTGTTACTGTAACAGCAAAAAAGCCGCTGGTGGAGCATAAAATTGACAGAACAGTAGTAAATGTAGAGGCTTCTGTAACCAGTGCTGGTAATACAGCTTTGGAGGTTTTAGAAAAATCTCCAGGCGTTTCTGTTGACAGGGATGGGAACATCAGCCTGAAAGGAAAAGAAGGAGTGATGGTATTGATTGATGGCCGTCCGACCCAATTAGGCGGAGCCGATCTTGCCAATCTTTTACGTAGCATGAATGCAGGTCAGCTTGACCAAATAGAGATAATGACCAATCCACCTGCAAAATATGATGCTGCAGGTAATGCAGGTATCATAAACATAAAAACCAAGAAGACAAAACTTGCAGGCTACAACGGTTCTGCCAGCATAAACTATGGCCAGGGCAGATTGCCTAAAGTAAATGAGAGCTTGAACATGAACTATCGCCAGGACAAATGGAACCTGTTCACGAACCTGAATCATGGCTATCGTGAAAGAAACCAACAGTTGAATATCAACAGAAATTTTATTAGTGAGTCTACCAAGGAAGTTGTTTCAAACTTCGATCAGCAGGCGAGAATGAAAATGTTCAACAGATCGTACAATGCAAAATTTGGTGCCGATTATTTTGCAAGCAAAAATACAACTATAGGTGTGGTATTTTCCGGCTTCAATAGCTACAATTCTTTCGGCAACAACAACACTACAAATATTCTGCAGCAAGGAATTACATCTCAAACCAAAGCATTGTCCCTGTCTGACAGAACGTTTAAAAACTTCAGCACGAACGTAAATTTCAGACATGTTCTGGATTCAACTGGCAAAGAAATTACGGCCGATGTTGACTATATAAGATATGATGGAAGAAACAATCAGTCTTTAAGCAATTATTACTTTGATGCTACAGGACGTGAAAGCGATAAGGGTGATACACTTTATGGAAGACTTCCTCAGCAAATTGATATCTACAGCGGTAAAGTTGATTATACGATGCCATTAAAGAAAGGTGCCCGTTTTGATGCAGGTTTAAAAGCAAGTTTTGTAAAAACGGCTGCTGCTGCATTTTACGATACAATTTTCTATGGTGTAAGATCAGCCGACCTGGCAAGAACCAATGGCTTTGATTACGAAGAAAACATCAATGCAGCTTATGTAAACCTGAGCGGTCCTTTAGGTAAAAAATGGAGCGGACAATTAGGTTTGAGAGTGGAGAACACAATTTCAAAAGGATATTCTTACGGATATAGTTTTGATACAGCTGCTTTAAGTTTCTATCCTTCTGATACATCCTTTGACAGAAATTATACACAGCTATTCCCAACTGCCTTCTTACAATATAAACACAACGACAAAAACACTTTTGTGTTAAACTATGGCAGAAGGATCCGCCGTCCTAACTATCAAAGTTTAAATCCTTTCATTGAGTACCTTGATCGTTACACATACCAGCAAGGTAATCCAAACCTGAAGCCGCAGTTCAGCCATAACGTTGAATTAACGCACAGCTTCAGAGGTTTCTTAAATACAACATTGAACTACTCAAAAACAACTGATATCATTCAGCAAACGTTAGAGCAAATTGATTCTACTAACCAAACCTTTGTCAGACAATCAAACATTGCAAGTTTACGCCAGGTAGGTATTGCAGTTAATGCCAACATGCCTATCACAAAATGGTGGAGAAACAGCATCTATATAAATGTCTTCAACAACCAGTTTGAAGGTTTGATCAACAACACATTTGTTTCCATTGCACGCACATCACTTTCTTTGAATGGTTCACAACAGTTTACATTGAACAAAACCTTAACTGCAGAAGTAAGCGGTTGGTTTAGAACAGGTGGTGTAGAAGGAGTTTTTCTTACCAAGCCAATGGGTGGGTTGAATTTGGGAGCAAGCCAGCAAGTAATGAAAGGAAAAGGTACGTTACGTCTTTCTGTAAATGATGTGTTGTGGTCACAACGTTTCAGAGCAGTATCTAAATACGGAACAGTTGATGTGAAGATCAATGAAAGAGGTGATTCAAGAGTAGTAAATCTTGGTTTTACATACCGCTTTAGCAAAGGAAAAATGAATGGAGCTGCACCAAAAAGAAGAGCCAGCAGTGCAAGCGATGAGCAGAGCAGGGTAGGAGGCAACTAATCATTCCTCATCATAAATAAAACAATCCTGCTCACGTAGCAGGATTGTTTTTTTATCACAAGTTCACCTTAACAAATTTTCACAAATACATCTTTTCATAAGGCATTAATACCGCTGGTGTATTGATACTGTTTATCCTCCCTTTGAAACAGTTTACCACGTATTTGTCACATTTCAGTCGGAAACGCATTTGCTAACGTGAATCTTTGCAGCAGCTTTGAACCAAACCAATTGTATGAAACAGATTTTTACGCTGATGACGATTTTGTTAAGTTGCTTTTCAGTCCTGGCACAGAATACATCAAAGATCAGTGGTATTGTAAATGATGCAGAAGGCAAAGCTTTAGCAGCTGCCACCGTTTCTCTTTTGAAGACAGCCGATAATTCGCTGGTAAAAGTGGCCGTTACAGACAAGGCCGGTGTTTATGAGTTTATAAACATAAAAGAAGGTACGTACCTGATCGCAGTTACTTCTGTCGGTTATAAACGCAGCCTGTCAAAAGCTTTTGAAGTAAAGAGCGATGCACAAATGCCCATAATAGTTTTAGCGCCGAATTCGAATGGTTTAGGTAATGTAACTGTAACGGCAAAGAAGCCTTTTGTTGAAACAAAGATTGATAAAACAGTAGTGAATGTTGATGCATCACCGACCAGTGCAGGTTCTACTGCTTTGGATGTGTTGGAAAAATCTCCCGGCATTATGGTAGATAACGATGGCGGCATCAGTGTAAGAGGTAAGGCAGGTGTTATTATTATGATTGATGGCAAGCAAACATTCTTATCACCAACCGACCTGGCTAACATGTTAAGAAACATGCCGGCTTCTCAGTTAGATCAGATCGAGATAATGACCAATCCTTCTTCCAAGTACGATGCAAGCTGTAACTCTGGCATTATTAATATAAAAACCAAAAAAGGAAGAGCTGGTGGCTTCAATGGTAGCATTATGGTTGGTGCAACCACAAGTATTTATAAACCTAAAGAGACATTATATTTTATTCCGAAAACGCAGAACAGTTTCAACTTCAACTACAGAAAGAACAAGATCAACTTTTTTGGTAACTACAATCCAAATGCCTTCAGGGGCCGCAACACTATGGAGTTTGAAGGAACTTTTTTGGATAACAGCAAAAACATTGATGGCTACAGTTCAAACAGTACTCAGTTTAAGTTTGGTAATAATAACCATACTTTGAAACTTGGGTTAGATTGGTTTGCCAATAAAAAGAATGTGCTGGGAATTGTTGTTAGTGGATTTGCTTTTAATGGTCATCCTACCCCCACAACAGTAGCTGACTTAAGAGACATTAATAATGTTTTAGAACAAAGGTTGCAATCCTATACAGATAACGACATCACCAATAAGAATTTGACATTGAATTTTAATTGGAAACATACATTAGATTCTACTGGTAAAGAACTCACAGCCGATGTTGATTATGTGAAGTATGATAATGTTTCTAAGATGCTGCTCACTACAGACTATTATAATGAATCATTGCAACACACTGGCCGTACATTCTTAAGAGGCAATCTTCCATCTGATATCAATATCTATACTTTCAGATCTGATTACACCCATCCTTTTAAAGGAGGCCGTTTTGAAGCAGGTGTAAAGCTTAGCTATGTGAAGAATGATAACCTGGTGAACTATGAACGTTATAAAAACGAAGTATGGGAGAAGGATGCTATCCGTTCTAATCATTTCATCTATGATGAAAACGTAAACGCTGCTTACGTAAATATCAATAAGCAACTGGGCAAATGGTCTGTTCAGGGTGGTTTAAGAATGGAGAATACTATTGCACACGGTAACCAAGTAGTAACATCACAAAAGTTTAAAAGAGATTCCGTCAACTTCTTCCCAACCGCTTTTGTAAGCTATGCCGCTGATAAAAAGAATACGATGACTGTTTCATACAGCCGCCGTATCAACAGGCCAAATTACCAGGACTTAAATCCTTTTGTTTACTTCCTTGACACTTTATCATACAGGCAGGGAAATGTTTATTTGCGTCCGCAATACTCACATAACATCGAGTTGTCGCACTCCTTCATGGGTAAGTTCATTACAACATTGAATTACAATACAACCGATGATGTTTTCTCTCAAGTAATAAAACCAATTGATAACAGTAAGATCCGTTTCCTTACCGTTGATAATGTTGCGAAGTTGAATAACATGGGTCTTTCCATCACTGCACCATTTACTTTAGCTAAATGGTGGAATACAAATGTGTTTACCAACATTTATAATAACCATTTCGAAGGGGTACTCGATACGTTTTCAATTGACAGGTCGTTTACATCCTTTATGGTGAATATTACCAACAACTTTACCATTTCTAAAGGATTTACTGCAGAAGTTAGTGGCTTCTATCGCCATAAAAGCTTAGCGAATCTTTCCGTTATGAATCCTATTTACCAAATTTCTGTTGGTTTACAAAAACAGGTAATGCAGGGTAAAGGAACTGTGCGTCTGAACGTTCGTGACCCGTTTGCATGGCAGAAGTTCACCGGGTATAACCGATACGGTTTGATTGATAACACGTTCAGCAACCGTCCGGATATCAGGCAAGTAACAGCCACATTCACCTGGAGGTTTGGATCAAACAATCAGCAAAATACACCACGCCGCAGGGCAGCCAGCTCACAGGATGAGCAAAACCGAGCCGGCGGGGGACAACAATAATATTTATGATTCTTTAGTTTTTCTCATGTGCATGTAACGGCCCCTTTTTCCAAAGGGGCCTCTTTATTGAGCAAAAAATCGTAAATCTGCAATCGTAAATAGTAATCGTATGCCTTCATTTGATATTGTTTCTAAAGTAGATGCACAAGCTTTGGATAATGCAGTAAACGTTGTAAGAAAAGAAATCACGAATCGTTTCGATTTCAAAAATGTCCATGTGGTAATTGATCTGAACAAAAAGGATTTCAAACTGAATATTGAAACTGACGACGACATGAAGATGCGCCAGTTGATTGATGTTTTGATCAATCGTGCCCACAAACAAGGCATTGCCCCAGAAGCATTCGACATTTCAAAAGAAGGTTTTCAAAGCGGGAAAGTGTGGAAAAAAGAAGTTCAGGTACGAAACGGGTTGAAACAGGAAGACGCTAAAAAAATCGTAAAACAGATTAAAGACAGTGGCCTGAAGGTGCAGGCTTCTATAAACGATGACCTGGTAAGGGTGACCGGAAAAAAAATCGATGATCTCCAAGAGGTAATTCAAGCTTCTAAGGGATGGGATCTGGGCATTCCGCTTCAATACGAGAACATGAGAAGTTAGTTTTGGAGCTTCCCAGCTAATCGATGTTTCTGGTGCAGTTATCCACAGGATATCCTGTCTTAGCAAAAAATTTGGAACTTAGCTCTTCAAACATTTGGCTAAAGAGGTCCAATGGCCTAACTTTGCGGCCTTATTGATAAAATACACGGCAAAACCCGTGTCCAAATAAAATAAGTATGAAAAAAGATCTTCATCCGGCAAATTATCGCTACGTTGTTTTTAGAGACATGAGTAATGGTCACAGCTTTTTAAGCCGCTCAACAGCAGCTACTAAAGAAACTGTAAAGTGGGAAGATGGCAACGAGTATCCGCTAATCAAATTGGAGATCTCTAATATGTCTCACCCTTTCTTTACCGGTAAAAATGTACTGGTTGATACTGCAGGACGTATTGATAAGTTCAAAAAGAAATACGCTAAGAAATAAGTCTATTGTTCTCATAACTGTATTATCCCGTCCTAACAGACGGGATTTTTTTATTTTTACCCCAATTGGCCGGCTATGAATAAGATCGTCTTTACTGAAGAATTTTGTCAGCCTGAGAACCTTTTCCCCTTTACCTTAACCCGGCAGGTTCAGGATATTCGGGTTGGAATTCTCACCATCCGCGAAAAATGGGAGCAGGCCTTACAAACGCCTTCCTTCGACAAGTTTGAGGATGATTACAAAGACCTTGACCGGTCGGTCAGGCTGTATGAAATGATAGCCAACGATATAGTCTACCTGATCCACGGTAACATACTTCCCACGCCAAAGTTGGTTAAACAGGTGAAGAAGCTTAGGCCGGGACAAATGGTATCTATACCCGGGCTCGAAAGCGTAGTGTACTGCATATCCAAAAAAGAGGTTGAAGACGAGCATAACATAAGAGTAGGAAAAGCTATAGAGCTAGATGAACCTTCAAATGAGATCCGATTTCCCTGGAACATTTTTGAAATGAATGGCTGGGCCATTCGGCAGGATTTTGAAGTTCTTACAAAAGGAAGAAAATCGCAGAAATTGCCCGCTTCAAATAAGGCTACAAACCCGGGTAATATATTCATTGAAAAAGGTGCACAAATAGAGCATTGCATTCTTAACGCTAGCGGCGGGCCAATTTACATAGGCAAAAATACAGTGGTAATGGAAGGCAGTCTGCTGCGTGGGCCTTTAGCAATTTGCGAAGGAGCGGTTGTGAAGATGGGGACCAAAATTTATGGCGCCACTACAATAGGGCCTTATTGTAATGTCGGCGGTGAGATCAAAAACTCTGTACTTTTTGGTTATTCAAATAAAGCTCACGATGGATACTTAGGCGATTCTGTGATTGGTGAGTGGTGCAATATGGGTGCAGGCACATCTAATTCTAATGTAAAGAACAATGCATCAGGTGTTGTTGTATTTACACGAAATGGTCCTGTAAATGTTGGTTTAAAATGCGGCACATTGATGGGAGATTATTCCCGCACCGCTATTAATACTTCTATCAATACCGGAACAGTAATAGGCGTAAGTGCCAATGTTTATGGTCAGGGCTTAACCCCGAAATATATTCCTTCCTTTTCATGGGGGAGCGAAGGTGTTGAACGCTACCGGTTTGATAAAGCCTTATCTGATATTGAAGCATGGAAATCTTTGAAAGGTGCCTCGCTTACATCAAACGAAAGAACTATTCTGAAACATATCTTTGACCACTATTGATTTAAGGATTGGAGATGTGGCCTTTTGAAAATGGTTCATCGTCTCATTACCAAATCACCAAATCTTCAAATTGAAAACAACTATGCGAAAACAAATTGCAGCAGCTAACTGGAAGATGAATCTTACCTACCAACAGGCAGAGACTTTATTTGATGAAATACTGAATGAAAAGATTGCTTTAGAAACCGATCAACAGGTCATTTTCGCTGTCCCATTCCCATATCTTACCATGGCAAAAAGCGAAATAGATGATCTGGAAGGTTATTCAATTGCAGCCCAAAATTGCAACGATAAAAAAAGCGGTGCTTATACAGGTGAAGTTTCAGCGGAGATGCTGAATTCACTTGGCATTAAATATTGCGTTATCGGCCATAGTGAAAGAAGAGAATATTATCATGAATCAAATCAAATGTTGGCGGACAAAGTAGCTATATGCCTTCAGTATAATATCACACCAATATTTTGCTGCGGCGAGCCCCTGGCAGTAAGAGAGAAAGAAGAACAAAATGCTTTTGTTCAAAAGCAACTGGAAGAATCTCTGTTCCAGCTTTCAGAAGAAGACGTGCAAAAGCTCATCATTGCTTACGAGCCTATCTGGGCTATAGGTACAGGAAAAACAGCTTCTACTCAACAAGCACAAGAAATGCATGCACATTTACGTTCTGTATTGGCAACAAAGTGGGGAAGTACTATTGCCGATCAAATTCCTATTTTATATGGCGGAAGCGTAAAGGCTGGTAATGCTGCTGAATTATTCGCAAGTCCCGATGTAGATGGTGGTTTAGTTGGCGGCGCCTCGCTGGTTGCGAATGAATTCATACAGATCATTAAAGCATTAAAGAAATAAACGCTTCTCATTACCATAAGATAGTTGTTACAAGAAAGAGTCAAATTCTATTGAACATTCTCAGGATACGGGTGATTGTAGATGGCAAATCCATTTACACACTTGATGCCGGAAAACCCGTAGTAATCCCTATAGATAATAAGCGGTCAAACATTGTTGTGTCAGATGGTTATCATGTAACCAAACCGGTTGAGATCGTTTTTTATCCTAGGCATACTTATTACTTCAGTGTGGTTTGTATTCTGGATGACAATAAGCTGGCAACCGGTGCTCTTCTGCTTGTACTTTTTTACCTGGTAGGGCTTACCTCCGACATCCTGTTATTGAAGCTATTAAGCTTTGTACCAGTACTCTATTTTCTCTATTTCTATTATGTAAACCGCAAGGAGTTCATACAGATCCAGCCAGCCTGAATATCGGGTTTGAAGAAATGTTAGATTTACAAAATTTAATAAACTTGCTTCATGGCTAAGGTTCTGATTTTATTTGCACATCCGGCATTGGAAAAATCAAGAGTTCATGCAAGGCTCATCAAGCATGTACGCAATATTGAAGGCGTTACATTCAATGACCTTTACCAGGCCTATCCTGACCTTGACATTGATATAAAAAGAGAACAACAGTTGTTGCTGGAGCATGATATAATTATCTGGCAGCATCCTTTTTATTGGTATAGTGCTCCTGCCATTATCAAGCAGTGGCAAGATCTTGTTCTGGAACATGGCTGGGCTTATGGAAGTGGTGGAACCCAACTGACTGGCAAGCGAATCTTCAATGCTATCTCGTGTGGCGGGCCCAGGGGTGCGTATTCAAAAGGAGGCCGCAACCGTTTTTCCATCCGTGAGTTATTGACTCCTTTTGATCAGACAGCATACTTATGCCACATGACATACATGCCGCCTTTTGCAGTGCATGGTACACATGCTTTATCAAGAGAAGATATAGAGCTGCATGCTATACAGTACGAACAATTACTGGTTGCACTAACAGGGGACAGGATAAGCGATGAAGAATGCTATCAACTGGATTATTTAAACGAATTGATTCCCATTCCGGAATCCATACAATACTAAACTATGGATCAAAACTCATTCTTATTCCAGGCAATGATCTACCTCGCCGCTGCGGTGGTCATGGTGCCAATAGCCAAGAAAATAGGCTTGGGCTCTGTACTTGGCTATCTTATTGCAGGCATTCTCATTGGCCCGGCTGTATTAAGTTTTGTTGGTAAAGAAGGACAGGACCTGATGCACTTTGCGGAGTTTGGTGTAGTGATGATGTTGTTCATTATTGGTTTGGAATTAGAACCTGAACTGTTATGGAAGCTGCGCAAATCCATCATAGGCTTAGGCGGATTGCAAGTGTTACTTTCAGCAGTGATAATTGGCTCTATTGCTTTGTTTTTTGGATTGCCATGGCAACAAGCATTGGCTTTGGGTATGATTCTGTCTCTGTCATCAACGGCTATAGTGTTACAAACATTAAATGAAAAAGGTCTGATGAAAACTTCAGCAGGACAAAGTTCTTTTTCTGTGTTGTTGTTTCAGGATATTGCTGTTATCCCTATGCTAGCTTTCTTTCCGTTATTAGCAACATTGCCAAAAGTATATGAGGACAATCATGCATCAACAACATTGATTGATGGCTTGCCAGGGTGGATGCAAACATTAGCTGTATTAGCATCGGTCTCATTGATCATAGTTGCGGGAAGATATTTAATCAGGCCCTTGTTCCGTGTTGTTGCTGCTACAAGACTAAGAGAAGTATTTACAGCAACAGCTTTATTGTTAGTTGTAGGTATCGCAGTATTAATGACACAGGTTGGATTGAGTCCTGCATTGGGAACTTTCCTCGCAGGAGTTGTATTAGCAAATAGTGAGTACAGACATGAACTGGAAAGTGATATTGATCCTTTCAAAGGATTATTACTTGGTTTATTTTTTATTGCCGTCGGTGCATCTATTGATTTCAATTTGATATTAGATCAGCCGGGAATCATCTTCGCCCTGGTTGCTGCACTAGTGCTTGTAAAAGCTTTTGTTCTTTTTGTATTAGGCAGGTTCTTTAAGCTGGGGCTAGATCAAAACCTGCTGTTTGCTTTTGCACTAAGCCAGGTGGGTGAATTTGCTTTTGTGTTGTTCTCTTTCTCTTTACAGGAAGGCATTTTGCCTAAATCTACAATCGATATTATGGTGGCAGTTGTTGCCATCAGCATGGCAATAACACCATTGATATTGTTATTGAACGAAAAATTTATTCAGCCAAATTTTGGAGTAAAAGAGAAAGGAGATGAAAGGGAAGCAGATGGAATTGAAGAACAACATTCTGTTATCATTGCAGGCTTTGGACACTTTGGAAATACGATCGGTAGATTTTTAAGAGCACACAACATCAATGCTACTTTGCTAGATAATGATCCTGATAGAGTAGAGGTATTGCGTAAGATGGGATTTAAGGTATATTATGGCGATGCATCGCGGCATGATCTGTTACAGGCAGCCGGTGCTGAAAAAGCAAAGCTTATCATCATTGCAATTGACAGTCCGGAAAAACGGCTGGAAATGGTGGACACCATTAAGAAACATTTCCCCCACCTTAGAATGTTAGTGAGAGCAACGAATCGTTACGATACGTATGACCTGATGAATGCAGGCATGCTTCATGTGTATAGAGAAACTATTGATACAGCTTTGAGAGTAGGTGTTGACACAATGAAGTTTTTGGGTTATAGAGCTTATTCAGCACAAAGGGCAGCAAGAACATTTTTAAAGATGGATGAGGCCAACCTCAAAAAGCTGGCTTCGATACAAGACAAAGAAGAGTACATTCTTTCTGCACGATTCCACATTGAGGAAATGGAGAAAATGCTGCAACAGGATTCTATTGTTATGAAAGAAGAAGATAAGGGTTGGGACGAAGACAGTTTGATTGCTGATGCTAATAAAAATTTGGCCGTCAAATCATGAGTGAACGTAAGAAGATTTTGTGGCTGGTAAGCTGGTATCCCAACAAAACAGATGCGTTCGATGGCGACTTCATTCAGCGACATGCTCGAGCCGCTGCTTTGTATAATGACATCCATGTCATATTTGTAAAAGATGTGGAACTGCAAGAAAAAGTAAATGAGGATTGGCGCAGTGAAAATGGTTTAACAGAGCAGATCATCTACTTCAAAAGACCAACCGGTCTTTTTGCACGCATTCGAAAACAGATCATTTGGAGAAAGCTCTATTGGAAAGCTGTAAAAGACTACATCTATGAAAATGGTAAGCCTTATTTGATCCACGTACATGTTCCCTGGAAAGCTGGAATGATTGCTTTAGGCATTAAAAAACGATATGGTTTGTTGTATGTGGTAACGGAACATTCGGGAATTTACAATGAAACTGTTGAGGACAGTTTTGCAAAGAAGCCTGCATTGGTAAAAAACATGGTGCGGCAAATATTTGAGGAAGCAAGGCATTTTGTTAGCGTTAGCAGGTTTGTAGCAGAAGGTGTAAACAAATTTGTAACACAAAAAAAATATACAATCGTTCCGAATGTTGTAGATACCTCTTTATTCTGTTACACAAAAGAAAAGAATGAGGTGTTCACCTTCATACATGTTTCTAACATGGTGTCTTTGAAAAATGTAAGCGGAATCATCGAAGCATTTCAGCATTTCAAAAAAGAAACAGGGTCGGATGCGCAATTGATACTTATCGGCAATCGGAACGATGTTTATGTGAAACTAGCCGAACAGAAAGGCCTTTTAAACAGCTCTATTTTTTTTAAAGGTGAAATACCTTATGCCGAAGTAGCCCGGGAGATGCAGAAGGGTCATTGCTTTGTTTTGAACAGCAATATAGAAAACTCTCCCTGTGTAATTGGCGAGGCTTTGTGTTGCGGGTTGCCTGTCATCACTACAAACGTTGGCGGCATTTCCGAACTGGTAGATGATACCAATAGTATTATGTTTCCGCCCCACTCGAACGAGTTAGCCAAAGTGATGAAACAGATATACCAAACTTACCAACATTATAACCCAGAACAAATTGCAGACAAAGCCGCTTTCCGATTTGGATCTGATGAAATAGGGAGGCAGTTTGCTGATGTTTACGCCAAAAGCTGAATAGAATTCAAAACTATGAAGTGAGTGACACAACAGAAGCCGAATAATGTTGTTAAAGCCCATTCTATAATACCTCCAATCCCGCCTCAAACCGTTACCTTTGCGCAGCCCGAAAAGAGGCTTTTGAACATGAAGAATATCCGGAATTTCTGCATCATTGCTCATATTGACCACGGTAAATCCACCCTGGCCGACCGTTTACTACAAACAACCAACACCATCAGCGAAAGAGAGATGATGGACCAGGTGCTGGACGATATGGACCTGGAAAGAGAGAAAGGCATTACTATTAAAAGCCACGCAATCCAGATTAGTCATAAACACAAAGGTGAAAACTATATACTGAACCTGATTGATACTCCGGGCCACGTTGATTTTAGTTATGAAGTGAGCCGAGCCCTGGCAGCCTGCGAAGGTGCATTGTTGCTGGTGGATGCAACACAGGGAATCCAGGCGCAAACGATTTCCAATTTATACTTGGCCATCGAAAATGACCTGGAGATTATTCCTGTCATCAAAAAGATTGATATGGATGGCGCCATGATAGAGGAAGTAAAAGATCAAATTGTTGATTTAATTGGTTGTAAAAGAGAGGAGATTCTTTTGGCCAGTGGCCGTACGGGTTTAGGTGTTGATGGTATTTTGGAAGCAATAGTTGATCGAATACCAGCACCAAAAGGCAACCCTGATGATCCGTTGCAGGCTTTAATCTTCGATAGCGTATTCAATAGCTTCCGTGGTATCATTGTTTACTATCGTGTATTGAATGGTGTTCTGAAAAAAGGAGATAAGGTAAAGTTTGTTTCTACCGACCAGGAATATATAGCTGATGAAGTAGGGATTTTGAAGTTAGGATTAGAGCAAAGAAATGAAGTAAGAGCCGGCGATGTTGGATACATTATTACCGGCATTAAGAATGCAAAAGAAGTAAAGGTGGGTGATACCATTACGAATGCACTTGTGCCTACAAAGGAAATGATCAAAGGTTTCCAGGAAGTGAAGCCGATGGTATTCGCTGGTATTTTCCCTGTAAATACAGATGAATTTGAAGAGCTGCGTGACTGCATGGATAAACTGCAGTTGAATGATGCATCTCTTACGTTTGAATTAGAAACCTCACAGGCACTTGGCTTTGGTTTCCGGTGCGGCTTCCTTGGATTGCTTCACATGGAGATCATCCAGGAACGTTTGGAGAGAGAGTTCAATCAAACTGTTATTACAACGGTTCCGAACGTAAGCTTTATTGCTTACACAACAAAAGGGGAGAAGATCATTGTAAACAATCCGACTGAGTTTCCTGATCCTGTAAAAACGGATCGAATAGAAGAACCATTTATCAAAGCACAGATCATTACCAAACCCGATTACATTGGCAACATCATGACTTTGTGCTTAGGTAAACGTGGTATTCTTATTAATCAAAGCTATCTCACCCAAACCCGTGTTGAGTTGATCTTTGAAATGCCATTAACAGAAATTGTGTTTGACTTTTACGATAAATTAAAATCACAAACAAGAGGCTATGCTTCTTTCGATTATAACACAATCGGTTATAGAGAAGCAGATATTGTGAAGATGGATATTTTATTGAATAACGAAAAAGTGGATGCTTTAAGTGCATTGATTCATCGCGGACGTGCACAGGAATTTGGAAGAAAGCTTTGTGAGAAATTGAAAGAGTTGTTACCTAGGCAACAATTCCAGATTGCAATCCAGGCAGCTATTGGTGCTAAGGTTGTGGCAAGAGAAAACATCTCCGCCATGCGTAAAGATGTTACTGCAAAATGTTATGGTGGTGATATCAGCCGTAAACGTAAATTGTTAGAAAAGCAGAAAGAAGGTAAGAAGCGTATGAGACAGATCGGTAACGTAGAGGTGCCGCAGGAGGCCTTCCTAGCTGTATTGAAGTTGGATGATTAATCCAATCGGGTTAAGTTTCACTTTATGAGTGCTTCACGATTTTATGATCAATATGTCGATTACCATGTTCAATCTGGGATTAATGACCGTATTTATTCGCTTTATCGACGAATTTTGAAGTTGGGTCTGCGGAAAGATGAAAATATTCTTGAAATAGGCTGTGGAATTGGCGCACTTACTTTTCTGCTGTCAAAAAAAGTTAAGAAAGGAGGGATTGAAGCTTTTGATCCATCCTCAAAATCAATTGAGCTTGCGGTAAAAAAGGTAAAGCAATCAAATATTCATTTTTCAATTGGGGATGTTTTAACCTATTCCGCTCAGCCAAAGTTTTTCGATAAGATCATTTTGTTTGACGTTTTAGAACACATTCCTATCGGGCACCACGATTTTGTTTTTGGACAGATTGCTACGTGGCTTAAAGATGACGGATACTTATTGATTAATATTCCAAACCCTGATTATATTTTATACGATCAAATCCATCAACCACAAACATTACAGGAAGTAGACCAACCTGTGTTTCTTCATCATCTTTTGCCCAAGCTTGTTAATGCTGGCCTGGAACTGATAAATTTTGATATCCATAGTGTATGGGTGAAAGAAGATTATCATTTTCTTGTTGTCCGCAGGAAAAAGACGTTTCAGGAAATGTTTTTGCATGCTGAACGAGGCGTATTTAGAAAAGGAATGCTTTGGATGCAAAGGAACATACGGAGACTTAAAGACCCCTTTCATTAAAATTTTTTCTGAAACAGATTGTCCCAAAGCTTAAATACAGTATCCGGGTAAAATCTTTTTGCTGAATGAATCGCTGATTGACTCTTCGTTTCTATTTGCATTTGATCATCCCAAAGGGCTAAAATGGCTTCTGACATCTTCTGAGTATGCTCTTCTTCCACCAGAAAGCCGTTTTTGTTGTTTTCAATAATATGACGCGGTCCTGTATCACAATCAAATGCAACAATGGGCAGTCCGTGACTCTGTGCCTCAAGTAATACTAAAGGAAAGCATTCATTTCTGGATGTAAGTACAAAAAAGCTGGCCTCGTGATAGTAATTTGTAAGATCGTGAGCAATTGCCGGTATATAAAGGAAACGGTTTTGTAATTCCTTTTTCCTAATGAATTCAATTAGTTTTTCCTCTTCCATACCGTAGCCGATGATTTTCCATCGAATGGATTGATTTATTCTGAAAACTTTTTCAGCTACATCCAGTAATAGATCAAAACCCTTTATGTAATTAAACCGTGTGACGGTTAAAATATAATCAGAACGCCGTTTCTGTCGATATGATGAGGGCGGAGTGATAAAATTAGGAATAACCACAACCCTTTTATTGTACTGGGTATAGTGATTGCGTTCGTCTTCGTTTAAAGTGATAATTGCATTTAGAAGGGGGTACACCAATTTCACTATAGCCCTCCAAAATCTGTTTAATGTAAGAGTTCCGTAGTGATGGTGTTCCCAGGAAAACACGTTTCCAAACTTTCTGCCCCCGGCTAAAATTGCTGTGACAGCATAAATATATTCTGTTGCTAGAATGTGATGCGGCTGCAGTTGGGCAAACAATTTTCGTAACCTTAGAACATCTTTAAGGAGCATTAACTTCCGTGTAAAGGGATTACCCTTCTGGGAATTGCCAAACGTCAAGTTCTTTTGAATAATCTGAACTTTTTTATCTAAAGGATAAAAAACAGTTTCTGGCTCATCTAAGATAACTAGTGTAACCTGATAACCGTTTTCTATAAATAGATTAGCAGCATTTACAATCATCTTTTCATAGCCACCTGGTACGTTTAAGTAGGAGCAAATGATGACAATATGTTGTAATGTTGCGTTCTCCATAAGCTGATAAGAATAATCCTACGAAGTAAAGTCCTGAGGAGACTCTAAATATCTAATGCTAAAGTTTCCTACAAAGAAATATATTTCGTTTACTTTTTGATAGAATCTTTTTATTCTTCACATGTTGGTTAGCTAATTTCGAAATTAAGTAACTGATATATGAAAATTCTTGTAATCACAGAAACCTTGAACAACGGAGGAGCCGAATTGTTTACACTGAGGCTTGTTCAACATTTGCGGGAAGAGAAATGTGAGGCGACTTTATTGAATATGAATAAAGTTCATGAAAACGCAAACATGACTTCGCAGTTTTGTAATGTGCCAATTATTCGCTTTCATTTACCTTTTATTAAACAGATTGAAAAAATTGACAATTTATTACTTCGATTGGGAATCGACTTTTCTATTAAATATTTCCTTCAAAAGCACCAATTAAAAAATTTTATAGTTAAACATAAGTATAATATTGTTCACACGCACAGTATTCAAATAGATCATTTAGTATCTAGCATTAGAAAAGAAAATAGTTTCTTCAAGCATGTGGTTACTGTTCACGGCGATTACTCCTCTGAGTATAGAAGAATGGAAAAAAAAATTAGGTCCGTCTGGCTAAACCTTTCTAAAAAGCTTGAGCTATTAAAAAAGCATGTAGATTACTGGGTTTTGCTTTCAGAAGAGCATGAGATTTTCTTTAGAAAAGTAATGCAGATTAGATATAATTATAGCAAAGTATATAATGGATTTTCTGATACATATAGGCGATTGGATGATTCAAACATCAAGGCATTTACTCAGAATGAATTTGTGTTTGGTATGATAGCAAGAGGTGAAAAGGAAAAAGGTTGGCAAGTATTGATAGATGTGTTTAACAAATTGCCTGTACAGAGTAAGCTTATACTTGCTGGGGAAAGCAAGTATTTGGATGCACTTCGGCAAAAATATTTTACAAATAAAAAGATACTATTTACCGGATTTTACCCAGACCCTGTTGGGTTACTTAGCAACATAGACGTGCTTGTACTTCCTACTCTGTATCCTTTCGAATCATTGCCGACTGTTATTATAGAGGCTCTTTATTCTGGAGTAACTGTAATAGCAAGTGACATCCATGAAATAAAGACAATGATTACAGATCCTGCATCTGCAGAACTTGCTGGTTTCCTTATCCCTTTCAATGGGACTAGTATTGATGAGAATGAGTTGTATTCCAAGATGCTTTATTTATATGAAAATCCTCGCTTGTTAGACGACTTTTCTCAAGTTGCAAAAAGGGCATTCTTAAAGTTTGACATGAAAAAATGTATACAGAACTATATCGATATCTACATTCGATTGTTGCAAGATTAGGGCTAGAAATCCTTGAATTGGCTTTTCCAGTTTCCTATATTTTGTTGAGGAAGTGTTATTAAGCTTTCAAGATTGCCTTGCAACCAGGCATCGATGTTTTTTAATTCTGATCTTTTAATCACTGGTAGGTTTAAGTCTTTGCGCATTTCTAAAGCCCGGTTGTCAATTCCAATAATCAATGACGGAATTTTTTGGCCTAAGCAATGAATTCCGGCATGTAAACGAGTGCCAATATAATTAACATTCATAGCGGCAGTAAAATTTTTAAAGTCATTGTAGTTATGAGTAAGGAGTTTAAACTTTGACGTATTCAGTTTATAGATTGGCAATGACTTTAAATAGCAAATATCATCCGATCCTTGAGGGAAGAAAAAGATGGGCGCAGATGTGAGTTCGAAAATTTTTCTTAGCAGCTCTGAATCGGCATTTTCATCCTTATGATAATCAGTTAGTGTACATAATATCGGCAACTTTTCATTGTACTCGTTTTTCCCTTGGGTTTCAAGTCCCCAAGTCGTCGGACACCCTGTAAGTAAGGTATTTTTAATTTTCGCATCTCTCAGTTTTTCTAAAGAATAAGTATCACGAAGTGAATGCTTTATTTGTCCATGAAAGATTTGCCTGTAATATATTGTAGTAGCCCAGTCGGGCCTCGAATCATATCTGCTCCAACCTGCTCCAATCAGAATTAAATTTCTGATCCCCGGATATAAATAGAACCCTTTGGTTTTTTTTGGCGATAGCCTCGGAAAATGCCTTATATCCGATGTTAGAATATTAGTGCCTCCCACAAATGTAAACTTTGCGTTAGCCATTATTTTTTTTTCTCTTGAAGAAAAATGAACATGAGGCGAAATCCGAATTATGTCTGCAGAAGGGAACAAGTCTGCAAGTAGTTTTTGTATACTTTCTGAAATAATACAATCGCCTAAATTATCTGAAACTAAACCATCATTGGTTTTTAATGCAGGATCAATTAGCACGATGTCATACTTGTTCATTGGGCGCAATAAAAACGAAGATATTGTGATTGGTACTGGTATGTTCAAAGATTCTATTTTCCATCGAGTTTTTATAAAAAAGAAAGATAAGCTCATCCTTTGTCAGGTGGTTTTTCCAACAGTATTGTCTTCTTTCTTCGAGGCTAGGAAAGGTTTCCAGGGTGCAATAGGATAAGATACATATTGGACTATGTTGAGCTATTTTTTCTATAAACCACTCTGGATCATTAATATACTCCAGGCAGCCACTAACGAAAATAACGTCAACGGAATTTGAAGGGAATTCTCTTTTATTAAAATCACAAACAATGGAGTCTTTACCTCGTTTTACATAATCAACTCCAATATATTTTATCTGAACGTCTAACATTTCTTGCAGCCACATCTTTCCGCAACCAAGATCCATAACACTACTGGCAGATATAGGTATGTATTTACACATCTGGCGAACACGTTCCTTCCAACTTTCATCAAAGTATTCAAATTGTTTCCACTCAGGTACCTTTTTATTGGATTGAAAGTACTTCACAATGACTTTCCATAGCGGCATACCCATAGTCGTAAGTTAAGAATTCATAAGGAGTCCCTTCGCGTTGAATTTCGAAAAAGATAACATTCTTTTCTATGTCTAGCACATGCTCTCCCGAACTTAAAAGCGATAGGTCTACACTGTATTGATTAGGAGTAAAAAAATTGTTGGGCAATGTTATTTGCACGGTCGAAATCTGTCCTGAAAAAGGAAAATGGATACTATAATGATCTATTGCAACCCGTTTTCCAAAAACATCATTGATAGCGATACCTATTTTTAAAAGCTCCTTCCAATGATTGTTTCTTATTTTCATGGTAATTATAACCGGTTCTTCAAAACTGAAGGATGTTTTGCCACTTTGACTTTTGCCTGAGATAACTTCGTAGATTTCTACTGGCAATCCTTTTATTTTTTGTTTCCTAAAAAAGCCTGTATGCGAAGCACTGAAAGTATTTACATATTTCGGTGTGACGTAATCTGTAGGGCCGGTTTCGGCTATGTGCCCTTTTTCTAGCCAAACACATTTTTTACAAAGAGAATTGATTGCGGAGATATTATGGCTTACAAACAAAATTGTTCTTCCATCAGCTTTGCTCACCTGCTCCATCTTACCAATACACTTCTTTTGGAATTCTAGATCCCCGACCGCAAGCACCTCGTCTATCAGTAAAATTTCAGGCTCTAAGTGGGCTGCTACAGAAAATGCCAGCCTTAGCTGCATTCCACTGCTATAATGTTTCAAGGGGGTGTCAATAAACCTCTCTACTCCACTAAAATCGATAATCTCTTCGAGTTTATTGTTGATCTCTTTCTTACTTAAACCAAGAATTGATCCATTTAAATAAACATTTTCTTTTCCCGTAAGTTCGGGATGAAAGCCGGTGCCGACTTCCAATAAGCTGGCGACCCTACCCCGCAACTTTATTTGCCCAGTGGTAGGCGGAGTAGTTCTGCTTAAAATTTTTAATAAAGTGCTTTTACCCGCCCCATTTCTTCCAATAATGCCAATCCTTTCACCCTTTTCAATTTCTAAGTTGATGTTCTGAATAGCCCAAAATTCATCCGGGCTATTTTGTTTATTACTGAAGACCTTTTTCGCCTTTTTTGATAAAACTTCTCTCAGCGTCAAATAAGGTTGCAATTCGGAAATTGAATACTTTTTCCCAAGACCATTTATTTCAATTATTGGCGGCATTAGGCAATATCGGCAAAATACGATTCGGTTTTTCGGAAATAAACAATTCCTATAATAGAAAGCAGTACAGAAGATAATGCACTTATCAAAATCACGTAAATATCTGGGTTTTGCCTAGTCAAAGGAGCTCTGAATAGTTCAATGGCGCCATTCATAGGATTTAAAGCTAGAAAATATTTTAAAAGTTGATTTTTTAAAAGTGTAATAGGATAAATAACTTGTGAAGCAAAAAATAGAACCTGTAGTAAAAATGGCAATGCATATCTAAAATCGCGGAATTTCACGTTTACAGCTGATAGAAAAGTTCCCAAACCAAACGCAGCGAGTAAGCAAATCAATATTGCTGTAGGAAAATAAAAAATGGCTGTCCATTCAATGGACCGGTAAAAGAAACATAGGATGAAAAATAGGAAAACCGCCATGAGAAAATCAAAAAAACTTACTAAGATGGCAGAGCAAGGAATGACTAATCGCGGAAAATAAATTTTTTTGATGATAGCTGCATTCTGAAGTATACTTTCTCCTGAATGTGTTACTGAGCTATTAAATAGGTTCCAAAGAATAATTCCTGATAGTACGAAAATAGGATATGGTACATCGCTGAGATTCAGCTTCATTGTTCTGGAAAAAATAAATGTAAACAATAACATCAATCCAAGCGGTTGAATCAATGCCCACAAAATGCCGAGTGTTGTTTGCTTGTACTTTACCTTAATGTCACGCCACGTAAAAAAATAAAAAAGCTCACGGTACTGCCATAACTCCTTTAGATTTAAAGAAAAACGGTTAGGAGGCTGGATAATAGTTTGCGGCTCATGCATGGCCACTAAGATAGGTTATGCGTTTGTGATTATGTAGTAAGGCATTAATCGAAATACACTGCAACTTGTGTTTGAACATCCGGCTTAGTTGCCGCCTTTTTTCTTTGTCTTGTTTTTATCGGAACGTTCTTCTAATTTCTTCTCGTCGTTGTTACCTGTGTTATCCCTTATCGGATCAGGAATAGGAGCTTCGCCATCCTTTAACTTAAAGTCAAACACTTTATCAATGTGTACCCATTTACCGTTCTCCCATTTAAAGCCTTCGTTGTCTCCGTCCGGCACGAATGTGTAGGGCTTGTCTGGTTCATCAGATTCTGAGATTAAATGGTCAACTAGAATCATGTTCAGATCAGGATCGTAATTAACAAAGGCACTCGCCTCTTTTTTATACTCAATGTAGAAGCGGCTTTGAGGCTTTCTTTTGACTGTATCTTTTTCAAAAGAAAAAACGCCACCGAATTGCGGCATTCCCTTCGCATCAAATGTCAGCACGTCAATCCACTTCATGTTTGACCGCACACTGTTTGGATCGTAACCAAACAAAGTGTAATAGTTTCTGCCATTATGTGAAGTCTTGATGATATTGTAGTAAACAGCACCAATCCAGTTGTCCTTATTACGAATAGAATCGGTTGGGCCAGTAGTAAATTCAGAAAAATCTCTTAGAGGTATAAGCTTCAATGAGCCATCGGCCGTTTTCATTTGAATGGCTGCTCTTTGTCTGTGATAATAATCATCAAAAGATAGTGACCAGCTAAATATGCGGAATGAGCTATCAGGCGCATAGAGTTTAGAAACTCCAACTATAGAATCAAAAGGGTAGTAGAAGGAATTTTTTACCTGCAGGGAACGAACAAGAGTACGTACAAACAAACTGTCGTTTCGCATGCGGCCTGCAGTCATCGAATCAACAATGAGGTTTTTAGCTAAGCGTTTTAAAGAATCTTCTTTTTGTCGAATAATCTTCAAATCGGCAGAAGCAAGGGTTTGTGCCTGTACACTAATTGCCGAAACAAATAGGAAGGACAGGAAAACTATTGGCTTTTTTAAGATCATTGAATCGTTTTTGACTCCTGCTAAGAACGCAAAAAAAGTTCAAAAATTATCTTAAGAGGGCAAGGCTTGGGCAAACTCTAACAAATTAGCAAACCGTAACTCAATATCAGGGTGCGGGAACGGCTGGTCCGGGTTGGTTGTGGTTAGAAATACAGTGTGCATATCAGCAGCACGGCCAAACCGCATATCGCTGGGCTTATTGCCAATCATAATGCTTTTTTGAAGATCGATTTCAGGAAAGTCTTTCAGCGCCTTTATAGCCATCCCAGGATTAGGCTTGCGATAAAAACAGGTGTCTTCTTTTTCTGTGCAGTAATAAATTTGGTCTATTCTGCCACCTGATCTTTCAATCCCTGCTTTCATCTGCTGATGTATATCAGTGAGATCTTCTTCTGTCATCAAACCCTTTCCCACGCCACGTTGATTGCTTACAACGATCATCCTCCCAAAGTTCCTGGCTAATATTTCAAAAGCTTTCAGCACTCCTTCGCTAAACACGAAATCATCCCAAGTCAAAACATATTGGCCTGTAATCTCATTGTTGATCACACCGTCTCTATCAATGAACAAGGTCCAGGAAGAGTCTATCTGTTTTAGATCAAGCGTTTTGGCTTTTAAATCCTCCGAAGCTTTTTTAAAATCTTCCGGAATACCAATGTCAATGAAATATCCATTTTGAATGCTTCCGTAGAATAAACCTTCGTTGCAAACTGCTTCGAGGTAATCTTTTTCAAAAGAAAACTTCCAGGGAAAAGAACGATTAAAAAACCTGGATTTGTTTAAAATGTAAACTCCGCCATTGATCAAACCTTTTTCATAAAACTGTTTCTCTTTGAAAGAAGAAATTCTGCCATCATCATCTGTTTCAACTACGCCATACCGGTCAAAATCCTGCATTGGCTTTAGTGCCAGTGTGCATTCTGCGCCTTTGTTTTGATGAAAGGCAAACAACGATTCGCCATCAATCCTAAATAACGTATCCCCATTTGCAATTAAAACGTTTTCTGTCTTTGTTTTTTGAAGAGCAAGCCGAATACCACCACCAGTACCTAATGGTTCTTCTTCAATAACGTATGCATAATCTAATGTTGGGTAATGCTCTTTCAAATATTGTTCAATAACTTCTGCTTTGAAGCCAAGAGAAAAAATAAAACGCTCAATGCCTTGCATGCGCAGGGCATCAATTACAAAAGATATGAAAGGCCTGTCAGCCACGGGTGCCATGGCTTTGGGAAGATCCGGTACTGCTTCTCTTAACCTGGTTCCTAACCCTCCGGCTAAAATGATAGCTTCGGCCCCCTGTCCCCCGGTGGGGGAACTTAGATCTTCACTTTCTTCATTTTCTTGTTGATATATTTTCTTCATTTGGCGTAGCAAAAAAATTAAAGCGATAGATGAATATAATTACCGAGCGATGAAGTGTGCGACGCAACAGATGTTGAGAGAAATACAAAGCTTGATTCACAAAAACAAATTTCGCTTAGTGACTATTCAAGGTCAAAAAACTCTCTCTGGCCTAAGTTCCCCCACCGGGGGACAGGGGGCTAAAATATTTTTCTTCTACCAATTGGCAAATGATATGACCGATAGTGATATGGCACTCCTGTATTCGCGGCGTATCAGAGGATGGTACGTTAATAAGATAATCGCTTAATCCTTTCATTACTCCACCACTAATGCCAGTAAAACCAATTGTAATAATGCCTTTCTCTTTTGCTGTTTCAAATGCTTTTACAATATTTCCGGAGTTTCCTGAAGTAGATAAACCAATCAACATATCGCCTGTTTGACCAATCCCATCAATCAGCCGGGAATAAACTACGTCATAACTATAATCGTTCGCCACCGCAGTGATGTATGAAGTATTGCAATGCAAAGCTTCTGCAGGCAATGCTTTTCTGTCTGTATAAAAACGTCCTGAAAACTCTGCTGCTAAATGCTGTGCATCGGCAGCACTGCCACCATTTCCACAGAAATAAATACGGTTTCCATTCTTCAACCCATGTTCTATTATGTTTACCACTTTTGAAATGGTAGATAGCAACTCTTCGTTTTCTAATATTTTTTGCTTTGTATTAATAGAAGCCTGTATGATACTCTTGATCTTCTCCATAAATAAAATTAAATCGTCCAGGTTTTTAAACCATGCTCTACAAACTGGTAGGATTTATGATGACCACCAAAACGCTCTAAACTTTCGATCACTTTGTATTTTGTTGTACCTGGACAATAAAAGATCATAAAGCCACCACCGCCTGCACCGGAGATCTTGCCACCTGTTGCACCGGCAGCTTTTGCTGTTTCATAAATTTCTTCCATTAAAGGATTAGAAATACCGGCTGCCATCTTTCTCTTTTGCTGATAACCATAGTCCAATATTTCACCAAACTGGTGAAGCTTTCCTCTCAACAATGATTCCTTCATCATTTGGGATTGTTGCTTCAACTGGTGCATGGCTTCAATGGAATGCTCTTTTTTTGAAACAACATTCTTTGATTGCTCTTCAATGATCTTGGCGGATTCACGGCTTGTTGATGTATAATACAACACTAAGTTGTTTTCCAGCTCAAACAAGTATTGTTCTTTAATGCGAAGCGGATTCACGATCACCTTATCATCTTCATAAAACTCCATAAAATTTACGCCACCAAATGTTGCTGCATATTGATCTTGTTTGCCACCAGCCAATTTCAAATAGTTGCGTTCAATTTCATAAGCATAATGCGCCACATCATATTCACCAAGGGGCAATCGAAGCATTTCTGCAAAAGCCCCAATGATTGCAACAACAAGGGTAGAAGAAGTGCCCAGGCCAGAGCCTGCAGGCGCATCAACAAAAGTTGAGAGTTTAAAACCTGTTTTGACCTGTCCGTAATCTCTTACTATGCAGTTGTAAACACCTTTCAGTAAATCAAGATGCCTGTTGATGGGCAACTCGGTTGCTAATTCAAATGTTTCCGTTTCGCTGCGGTCGTTTGCTTCCAGAATAATCTTGTTGCCTTCAATAGGTTCAATACTGGTTTGTGCGTACAGTGAAATAGTAGCATTAAGAATAGCTCCACCATACAAGTCGCTGTAAGGCGATACATCCGTACCACCGCCAGCTAAACCAATTCGTAAAGGAGCTTTACTTCTATAGATCATTTTATGTAATGCAGATTATTATGATTGTTATGATCTGCGCTGATTTTTTTATAAAAACCAGCGTTCTATTTACCAGCTAAATCCCTGATAGCAGCTGTTAGATTGCTCCAGGAATATTTCTGTTTTTCGCTGCGAAGATGCGGAATAAAATAATCTTCGCCTAACGTGTAGAAGTTCAAAATAGCCTCTGCTATTGCTTTGGGATTAGGCTCTGCTACTAAACCCACTTTTTGATGTGGTACTAATGAAGGCAGCCCACCGACATTAGTTACTACCATGGGTTTTTCAAAATGGTAGGCAAGAGGAGTGACACCACTTTGTGTAGCATTGCGATAGGGTTGAATCACGCAATCGGCAGCGCATAAATAATTCCGCACTTCACTGTCGGGGATGAAGTTTGTTCTTAGTATAATTTGATCGGATAAGTTATGTTGTTGAATGAGGTCCTGGTAAGGCTTTTCATCTTCATAAAACTCACCAGCGACTAGCAACTTAATTCCTGAGGCCTTCATGTTATCTTCTGCCATTGCCTGCAGCAGAATATCAAGTCCTTTGTATTGGCGAATGAACCCAAAGAAGATTATGATCTTTTCATTGGCAGGTAGATTTAGATTTTTTCTGGCTTCTTCTTTAGAAATGGGTTCGCCGAAATTGTCGTACAAAGGATGTGTAACCAGTTGTGCCGGTTTTATTTTTTCAAACTGCCGTAGATCACTTAATACTTTTTCGCTCATGGTCACAAAAGCATCGCATGAAGGAAGAAAGTATTTGGTGAAGGGTTTGTCGCCAGCACGTTTTTCATGCGGTATTATATTATCGGCAATGCAAACCACTTTGGTATGCTTGTTCTTTTTTACCTGGCGAAGTATAGTGCCTAAAGCTGGCCCCATAAACGGTATCCAATAGCGAACTACAACAATATCCGGCTTCCATCTCTTTATTTTATTCCCAACCGAAAGCCAGTTGATTGGATTGACCGAATTGATGAGTGTATGGATCTTCAAATTTCCCGGTGCCGGTTCATCGGAGTATTGTGTTTTACCCGGAAATAAAATAGAAGGATACTGCAAAGAGAACGAGACAATAGAACAGTCATCGCCCTGGTCATTAAATTCTTTGGCTAAGCGATGATCGAAAGTAGCTAAACCGCCGCGTAAAGGATGCGCAGGACCAATGAGGACTACTTTCACTACAAGCCAATTTTATCTTCTATCAAATAAGAATTGCGGCCGGGAGCATTGCGGGCAACCAGTTCGGAAATGTATCCTGCCAAGAATAATTGCATACCAATTATAAGGGAGGTCAATGCTAAATAAAAACCAGGCCGATTGGTTAATGCTACATCTGTATCAATGAACTTGGCAATTACCAGATAAAGTGTAATAAACAAGCCTATCAGGAAAAAGATGGTTCCCCACAACCCAAAAAAATGCATAGGCCGTTTGGAAAATTTCCCAACAAATGTAATAGATGCTAAATCCAGAAAGCCATTGATAAAACGTTCCCAGCCAAACTTGGTGACGCCATATTTTCTTGCCCGATGCTCAACCACTTTCTCACCAATCTTTCTAAAGCCGGCCCATTTTGCAATGACAGGAATATAACGGTGCATCTCTCCATAAACCTCAATGCTTTTAATGACTTTCTTGCGATAGGCTTTTAGTCCACAATTGAAATCATGCAACTTGATCTTTGAAACCTTACTTGTTACTGCATTAAAAAATTTTGAAGGAATATTTTTAGTAAGTGTATTATCGTAACGTTTCTTTTTCCAGCCGCTTACTAAATCAAAACCATCTTCAACAATCATTCGGCGCAACTCTGGTATTTCATCCGGACTGTCCTGCAAATCCGCATCCATTGTTATCACTACATCGCCTTGTGCTGCTTTAAAGCCTTCGTTCAATGCAGCAGATTTACCATAGTTGCGTTGGAATTTGATTCCTTTGATGCTGGCATTTGCATCACGCAGGCCTTCAATTACTTTCCATGAATTATCTCTGCTGCCATCATCTATCAGGACGATTTCATAAGAAAAGTTATGCGTATCGCATACTCTTTTGATCCAGGCACACAACTCCGGCAGCGATTCGTCTTCATTATATAGTGGAACAACGATTGAAAGGTCCATAATTAGCTTTCGGTGGTTTGAAAGATAGTTTGGTCGTTGGTAAAAGGTGGTCTTTTCTTTCTTACAATCAAAGAAATGATCAGTGCAAAAACGCCGGACACGGCAACTGACCATAAATAGTTTATAATGATACTACTGGCAGATGCTGCTTTAGCAGGATCCGTATCCAGTTTACCCATTTGCTCATCAACTTTCTCTTGCGACATGCCTTGCTTCAGCATCATGTTCTCAGTAGCCTCTTTGAACTTCTGAAAGAAATTTGGATCGATAGCTTTAAGATAAACAAAATTGAAAATGGTATAAAACAGTTCGAAGATCAATACCGTAACAAACAGCGTTTGAAAAATATCTTTTAGTTCAATATATCCGCCGTAGGCCTTTCTTCTTTGCAAAGCAGCAATGAACATGAGTACAAGGGCTGTAATAAATCCGATGGTTGCAATCAGTGCAAACATTATTGGATTCTTTGCTCCCTGGCTGTATCGCAGATAGATAATGGCTATATAGAACAAACCAATGATGATGCCCAATTTTACTCCAAACGAAACGTTTTTGTCTTTTTCCATAAACGATTTAAGCGTTCAAAAATAGTCTGTCTTGATTAATAATACCGACAGGTTTTCCGGTGAGCTGTTTTCCAAGAAAAGCGCTGTTCTTTGATTTGGAATGCAGTTCTTTTACTTCCCATTGTTCATTAGGCAGAAACAGTGATAGGCATGCCGTAGCACCTTTATCAATTGACAACGCCTGCAGGTCAAATATCTTTCTGGCATTACTGCTTAATAAATTTACCGCATGTTCTAAAGTTAGATCAGGGATAGCGGTTCTTAAAGCAGCAAAGCTGGTTTCCAAACCAACCATTCCGTGCTTAGCATATTCAAACTCCACAATTTTGTTGTCAATATCCTGTGGCAGGTGGTGCGATGCAATACAATCTATTGTTCCGTTTTTAATGCCTACGATCAATGCCTGCCTATCGGCTTTACTTCTTAACGGTGGATTTAGTTTCAGGTTGGTATCATAATCTTCCAGGTCATCTTCTGCAAAGAAAAGATGAGCAGGAGAGACAGAGCAGGATACGGCAACACCTTCTTCTTTTGCTTTTTGCATCAACGCTACCGACTTAGCTGTCGTTATACCTGTAAAGTGAATTTTAGAACCTGTGTATTTAGCCAACTCTATGTCTCTTACTATCATTAATTCTTCTGCAATGGTTGGCTGGCCTGGCAAGCCTAAGCGGGTAGAGATCACACTTTCATTCATCAATCCATGTCCTGCAATTGATTTATCGTTAGGAATTTGGATAATGGTTTTATTAATTGCTTTTACATACTGCAATGCTTTCAATAATAATCCGGGTGATTGAACCGATTGCGTACCATCGCTAAAAGCTACTGCGCCGCTGGCTTGCATATCATACATTTCGGCCAGTTCTTTTCCTTCGTTATTCTTTGTAATGGAGCCAATGGGATGTATTGTGGCGGGTAGCGTTTTTCCTTTCTGCACCAGGTATTCTACTGCTGCCTTGTTATGAACAACAGGTGAAGTGTTGGGCAGCACCATTACATCGGTATACCCACCACGGGCTGCTGCTTCGGAACCTGATTCCAACGTTTCTTTAAACTCAAAACCAGGATCGCAGAAATGGGAAAATACATCTAACCAGCCAATAGATACATGCAGTCCCGGAATGTCTATTGTTTTATCGGCATTAATGGTGAGTTGCCCTATATCTTTTACAATGCCGCTTTGGATAAAAATATCTGCTTGTTGCCGATGAAAAGGCGAGGATGGATCGATAATGTGTACTCCTCTTAAAAGGATATTCATTAAGGAGCGAAGATAAAGGATAGCCGAAAAGTTATGGAGGAAAATTTGTTGGTAGATTGGTACCGCCCAAATGAAACATTAATAAGCTGCGTTTATATGCTAAAGCCAATCGAATACTTTAGTCTTTACCCTAATAAAAAAGGCGACCGTTAAAGTCACCTTTTACATTCGTCGGGACGACTGGATTCGAACCAGCGACCCCTAGCACCCCATGCTAATGCGCTACCGGGCTGCGCTACGTCCCGAATGGCTGCAAATTTAAAGGAATTCAACACGTAAACTCTGAGCCTTCTGCATTAGTTTGCAAAACATTTTATGACAGAAGAACGCAGACAAAGAATCGAATCGGTTCTTTCTAAAAGACAAAACGATATAACTATTGTTTTGGAGAATGTATTTGATCCGCACAATATATCCGCGGTTATGCGTAGTTGCGATGCTGTAGGTGTTCAGGAAATTTATGTGCTGAATACAAAAATTCCGCGTCACAAAAAATGGGGAGAACGTAGCAGCAGCAGCGCCGCTAAATGGCTTACCATTCACCAGTTTGATAATGCAGAGGAATGCTTTGCCCAATTAAGAAGTCGTTATTCATCTATTTTAACAACGCATCTTTCTTCAGATGCTGTAAGTTTATACAAGATCGATTTGACGCAACCGGTTGCTTTGGTGTTTGGGAATGAACACTCAGGTGTAAGCGATGAAATCAGAGCTATGGCTGATGGCAATTTCATTATACCACAGGTTGGTATGATCAGATCGTTGAATATTAGTGTAGCCTGTGCGGTAACGCTATATGAAGCCTACCGCCAGAAAGCAGTGGCGGGGCATTACGAACAACAAAAGCTGGCTGCAAATGAATATGATGCTTTAAGTAAACAATGGGGATTATTTTATGAAAACAATTTATAGACTTCTGTTTGTAGCCATAAGTGTTGTAAGCCTGAATGCGGCTACTGCACAAAACATTCCAGCATGGAAACTAAAAGACTTGCAGGCAGCCATGCAATCGGATAAGCCAACGGTGCTTAATTTTTGGGCAACGTTTTGCAAACCGTGCATTGAAGAAATGCCACACTTCCAAGAGATGGCAAAAAAATATAAGGACAAAGGAGTGGAGGTGATCTTTGTAAACCTTGATGCTAAAGAACTCTATCCGCAAAAGCTGCAAGCATTTTTGACCAAGAGAAAGATCACCGGCAATATCACTTTCCTTGATGAAACCAATGCTGATCTGTTTTGTCCTGTTGTTGACGAAAAATGGTCTGGTGCCATACCGGCTACGGTATTTATTAATAACAAGAAAGGGTATAAGAAATTTTTTGAAGAGCAGATGACAAAGGAGCAGTTGGAGAAGGAGATAAAGGCTTTAATACAATAGGCGGTATTAAACCGGAGAAGGAGATCGATGGTCAAGCCCTCGGTGGTCGTTTCACTTCTTTCATAGATTCTGTGTTACATTCAACTAATACTTTTGCACCTTAACTCATCCTGTTGCAACAACCTGTTTTTCTTATAACGCCTCCGTTCACGCAGCTCAATACGCCTTACCCGGCAACGGCCTATCTGAAAGGCTTTCTAAATACCAAAGGCATTCCATCATACCAGGTCGACCTGGGTATTGAAGTAACGCTGGCTCTTTTCAGCAAAACAGGATTAAGCCAGCTGTTTGATCAAATTGAAAATAGTAAGCAGCACTATTCTGCTAACGCAGAAAGGATGATTGCATTAAAGGACGACTACCTGGCCACGATTGATGATGTAGTGCTGTTTTTGCAAGGCAAGCGGCCAACACTAGCTCACTTAATTTGCAAGAGAGAATTTCTGCCTGAAGCCAGCCGTTTTGCTCAACTGGATGATCTAAAATGGGCATTCGGCAGCATGGGTACTCAGGACATGGCTAAACATCTTGCCACCATGTATCTCGAAGACCTGAGTGATTTAGTAAAAGAAACGATTGATGAACATTTTGGTTTCAGCCGCTATGCTGAAAGCCTGGCCCGTTCTGCTAACTCATTTGATGAGTTGTACAATATGCTGCAACAGGAGTACACTTACGTTGACCATATTCTAATTAACCTACTGCAACAAAAGATAGAAGTTGTTGAGCCAAGACTTGTGGCCCTTTCGGTTCCTTTTCCCGGTAACTTGTATACTTCGCTACGTTGCGGGCAGTGGATCAAAAAAAACTATCCTGATATAAAAGTGGTAATGGGCGGAGGGTTTGCCAATACAGAGTTACGATCGCTTTCTGATGCCCGTGTGTTCGAGTTCTATGATTTCATTACACTTGATGATGGCGAAGCACCGCTGGAGCAATTGATTGCTCATATTGACGGAAAGAAAAAGTTGCAGGAACTAAAGAGGACTTTCACTTTGGTGAATGGCGTGGTCACATTCATTAATAATGCAGCTTGCACAGATTATAAACAAGGCCAGGTAGGCACACCCGATTACAGTGATTTTTACTTAGATAAATACATCTCTGCTATCGAGGTAATTAACCCGATGCATAGTTTGTGGAGTGATGGCCGATGGAATAAACTGACCATGGCACATGGCTGCTATTGGGGTAAGTGTACGTTCTGCGATGTATCGCTGGATTATATTAAGAACTATGAACCTGTTGCAGCATCCTTGATTGTAGACCGCATGGAAGAACTGATTACTCAAACAGGGCAGAACGGTTTTCATTTTGTAGATGAAGCAGCACCGCCAGCCTTGATGAAGTCAGTTGCTCTTGAGATCATCCGCCGTAAGTTGGTTGTAAGTTGGTGGGCTAATGTGCGGTTTGAAAAAAGCTTTACAAGAGACCTGTGTTTGCTGTTGCGTTCGTCTGGTTGCATTGCTATTAGTGGTGGATTGGAAGTAGCTTCTGATCGGTTATTGCAACTAATCAACAAAGGTATTACGGTGGCGCAGGTAGCAAGGGTGTGTAAGCACTTTACTGAAGCAGGCATAATGGTGCATGCCTATTTGATGTACGGCTTTCCAACACAAACAGCACACGAAACTATTGATTCACTAGAGATGGTGCGGCAGTTGTTCCAAACCGATGTTTTACAATCTGCCTTCTGGCACTTGTTTACCATGACAGCTCATAGTCCTGTTGGCCTGCAACCTGCTGCTTATAAAGTGAAGAAAGTAACTGAAACTGTGGGCACATTTGCTAATAATGATATTGAACATATTGACCCAACAGGCGCCGACCATGAAAGCTTTGGCTTTGGATTAAAGAAGGCTTTATTGAATTACATGCATTCGGCTTGTTTTGATTACCCCTTGCAAAAATGGTTTGATTTTAAAGTACCGAAAACCACGGTGTCTCCAGACTTCATCCAAAAAGCTATTGACGAACCGGAGGTCTATTCATCCAACCCAAATAGTAAAATAGAATGGCTGGGCAAGAATCCTAAATGGGAGATCATTACCAAATCAAAAAAGGGTGCGCAGTGGGAGATGATGTCGATTACATTTCAAACAAAAAAAGTTGTTCATACAATTACTGTAGATCCTGCGAAAGGCGCATGGCTGTTAGCCCTGTTGCCAAAGCTTGGTGTTGATCAACCAAAGCAATTGACACTAGCCCAGGTAAAAGCAGATTATGAAGCTGCAGGGTTAGAAGACTTTGAATTGTTTTGGGATAATAAGCCGGTGAGTGGGATGTATAAAGTGGGGTTGTTGAGGGTTTAGTCTCGTAAAACAATTTAGTACAGTAAAATAAAAGCCCCGCATAATGCAGGGCTTTCATTTTGGTGGGGTTTCTATTATTGAAGTCTTTTAATAGTACATCCAACAGAACGGGATGTTTTAACTGAAATGTCTTTACCGCTATTCATTTCTGAAATTGCTTCTTGTAAATGCTTGCGGCTTACGCTAGAAGGATCGTTTGGATTATCGTCTATAGCTCCGTGATAAACCAATTTACCTTCTTTATTGAACAGGAAGGTTTCAGGTGTACGGTTAGCACCAAAAGCATCGGCTAATGCTGAATTCTGATCAACTACATAAGCCCATTTATAGCCCTGGTCCTTAGCATATTGTTGCATAGCCTGGAAGGAGTCATCATCGCCTCTTAGCTTTTCGTTTGAGTTGACAAGGACAACACCTACGTCATTCTTTGTAGCAAATTCTGCAATCTCTTTTGTGCGGTCCTGGTTTTTTATAACATAAGGACAGGTGTTGCAGCTGAACATCACCAATAAGCCGTTTTTCTTTTTAGCGTCTTTCAAACTGATTTCTTTTCCTGTTACTGCGTCTTTCATTTTTACTTCGGCCTTAGGTATTGTGGCGCCGAGTGGTAATTCATCAATAGCAGTAAATGCCATCATTCCCGCAGCAGAAATGGCAAGGGTTGAAAGGAGTATCTTTTTCATAATCCTGAATTTATTTGTCTCAAATTTCCTGAAAAGTTTGGATACAAATCAACCGTTTGTATCAGTTTGCTGCCTTTTATCGGCATTTTGTGATTTTACTTCATTTTGAGCCGTCTTTCGCATCAGGTTGGTGAGGGTGACATTCAATTCGAAACCAATTAGCAACGCCAGCGAATTGGCAAATATCAGAAGCATCAAAATGAAGATGGCAGAGATAGAGCCATAGAGCTTGTTGTAATCGCTGAAATTGTTTACCCAAAAACTTACCAGCACCGTTGCTATGATCATTAATGTGGTGGCAAATACAGAACCCGGTGTGAAGAAAGGCCATTTTCGTTCCGTAGCGGCACCATGCCTGTACATAAAAGAAACAATAAAGAAAATCAGAAACAGTATGATCAACCATCTTGCATTATGAATAATTGATCTCCAAAAGGCACTTTCTACACCCAGCCACTTTAATACTGCGGCGTGTGCAATCAATAACAACAGTGTTGCAAATACAAGTGTATAAACCGTAATGGTTAATAACAAGGCTACCTGTCTTTTTTTTAAACCTTTCCGTTTGCGAAAGCCCGGATAGTTTTTATCGAAGGAACGCATCACACCCATCATGGCATTGCTGGAAAAGATGAGGGCCAGTAAAAGACCAAAGGACAATAATTCATTTCGTGGTTGAGTTAAAAAATCATTGAGGAAGGTGATGATTACGGCATTGTCCTTTTCCCCTGGAACAACATCACGTATCAAAGCAAACAGCTCCTGTATAAATCTGCCCGAAATAGGTAAATACGGAATTAATGTGAATGCAAAAATGAGGGTAGGAGGTATGGCCATAAAAATGTTGAAGGAAATGGCGGCAGCCCTTTCCACCAAACTTGTTCTCCGCAATTGTTGTAAAAACGATGGCCATACTTCAAAAAGCGAAAAGCCTTTAAAGCCGGGTAGGTAAATGGCTTTGGCACCCCAAATTACACCTCGTCCGGGTGCAGATGTATAGATCGTTCTTTTAAGCCTGGTGCGAAACGCCATGAATTATAGATGATAGATGACGGATGATGGTTGACAGAAGGTGCAGGACATACAGATATTTATTTCTTTCTGTGAACTCTGTGCCTCTGCGAGAAAAATAATTATATCTCTATTTGGCATTTGCATTTTGTTTTTCTCTGCGCAGTTTATCTGCTGCTAAATAATCGGCACGTTTTCTTAAATGCTCTTCATACGTTGCGCTAAAAAGATGACCTCTTATATCTGGTTTGGCAACAAAGTACAAATAGTTGGTGTTAGCTGCATTCAACACCTTATCAATAGTAAGTTTAGTAGGCGTGCAAATAGGCCCGGGCGGTAATCCTTTAACACGATAGGTATTATAAGGGGATTCACTGTTTAGCATTTCACCCGCCACACGTTTGGCTGCAAAATCTTTCACTGCATATTTCACTGTGGGATCGGCTTGTAAAGGCATGCCTATTTTGTAACGATTGATGTACACACTAGCAATAGTATCTTTCTCTGCATGGTTAGTTGTTTCTTCTTCAATAATAGAAGCAATGATGTGCACTTGCAAGGGTGTTAATCCCAATGCTGATGCCTTTCTTTTTCGTTCATCGGTCCAAAACTTTTGGGATTCATTATGCAGCTTTGTGTATACTTTTCTTGGTGTTGTGTTCCAGAAATATTGATAGGTATCTGGCAGTACAACCCACATTGCTGTTTCAGGCGTTACGCCAAAATCTTTTAGGGAGTCGGCACTATTTAAAAAAGTTTCCATTGCATCAGCATCAAACTCAAATTTATTTCCCGCTGTGTTTGCCAGGTCTTCAATCAAACGGTATTTGGTAATAACCAAATTAACAGGAGTTTGCTGTCCATTTCGAAGCTTGCGCACAAGGGTTAACAGGCTCATTCCCTTTGTTACTTCGTATCGTCCCGGCTTAATGCCAGACCAGTAATTCATGCGGTTGGCTAAAAACTCAAAGGCATTAATGTTGGTAACAAGGTTGTTTTTTTCCAATGAATCGAGCACCGCTTTTTTGGTGGCAGCATTAGAGCCTATGTATAAGTATTGTTTACCTTCTTTAAAACCTGTCGCGGAACCTAAAAATATCCAGGCTGCAACAAGTGCTCCTAACGCCAGAATAATCAAAACGATCCAGATGATCTTTTTCATACAAGGTTCAAAGTAAATAAAAAACCCTGCCGAATGACAGGGTTTGACAAAAAGCTATTAATAAGATTATCTTCTGTTGGTATCAGGAGTTATTGGCTGTGCCTGTTGTTGTGTTCCCGGTAAAGTAGTTGTGTTATTTGGGTTAACAGGAGCAGGTGTTGTGGTAGGTCTTGCATTAGGGTTTACATTCTTCAACTCATCTGCCGCATCGCCACCGCCTCTGATGAAAGCAGTAGATGTGATACAGAGAACGGCAATCACCGCAGCAAAGATCCAAGTACCTTTCTCTAATACATCGGTTGTTTGCTTTACTCCCATAAACTGGTTGCTGAAACCAGCAATATTTCCAGCCAATCCGCCGCCTTTAGGGTTTTGAACCAATACAATAAGGCTTAGAATCACACAAGCCAGGATAATAAGGATAATGAATAAAGTCAGCATATCACGAACTCTTTAAATTGTCAATTTTGGCGGCAAAGTAAGCCTTTTTGGAGGGATTGAGCAAACTTAATTTGTTATAGGTTTCAATCGCTTTTTGGGTGTTTCCCTGCTTCAGCCACACTTCTGCCATGGCTTCGGTAACCACATCTGATTGATGGATGGAACCCTCCGCCATATGCTGTACTTTTTGCTCCATCACTGTTTCCGGCTTTTGCGCATCAGGAGCAGGTAGTCGTTTCATAGATCTTAACCATTCGGTAAAGCTCTTTAGCTGCTTTCCGAAATTGTCTTTACTTACTTCTTCCTGCGAGAGCTTGATACCTTGTGAAGCGAAATAATCCACGGTATGATAAGGCTCGAAGGTGAGTTCTGTTTCAGCATTTGGTGTTTGAGATGTGAGATTTGAAACCTCGACAGGTTGTGGGTCTTCTTGTGATGGGGGTTCCTGGCTTATTATATCAGCCTCTTGGTGCTCCGGAACACTTGTTTCTTCTGGACTTACTTCTTCAATTGTAGACTGTTCAAAAGATGTTGGTTCTTCAACTACTGGTTGCGTAACATTTTCAACTACCTCACTTGTTTCGTTGATTTGTTCTTCAACAATTACTTCTTCTTTTTTGTCAAAGGAAACCTCTGTGTAAAAACGATCGTTATTAACGAAGTATTCAAATTCTAAAGGATTATGATAATACAAAACAGCTTTCTGTAATTGTGCTGTGTATTCTTCAGAATGGGTTTGTTTCAGTTTTTGAAGTAATAAAAATTGAGCAGGAGCGAAGTAGGGATGTTGCATTGCAAGATGACGCACTTCATCCAGATCACATTCGTCTATTGATGTTTTGCCAAACAGTTGATAAGCCAGTGCATGAATACGTTCGCTCATTGGAGGCAATTTACTACCATTCAGAAAAAATCTGGTTGAAAATTTCATCTGCCAGGTTGCGAACCATGTCATCTAATAAGTTCGTTTCGGCTTGTTGGAGCGATATGCTGGAACTAAAGTCAAAAGAACGACTGACATTGTATTCTTTCGTGGTGTTGTCCCGCTGATTGGTACGGAGAATATATACACTAACAGTTAAGCGGTTGGAAGAAACCTGCTGCCGGCCTGTACCGGGATTATCACTCACGCCTGTTGTTGTAACAGAATAATCCCTGATCTCAGCGGCAATGTCATAATCCGCATTGTCATTATTTACCTGCGTAAGGCGGGTTTGACTTACAATTTTTTGACGCAGACGATCTGTAAGACGAGGACTTAATTGCGGATTGACAATTCTTGCCCTGTTCTCCACAAATCGAACATTTACGGTTTTAATCGTATCGGGTATGGATACATCACTAAAGCGATAGATCTTACAAGAGCTCATTGAAAAATGCAAAAAGAAAAATGCAAAAGCAAAAAGCGATGTCATTATGAAACTGTGTCTCTTCAACATGGAAAACAACTCAATTTTACATTCTTAATTTTTCATTGATCGATATCATATTCCTTCAACTTGCGGTATAAAGTTCTTTCACTGATTCCCAAATCACTTGCTGCATCCTTACGTTTGCCTCTGTGCTTTTTCAACGCCTTTATGATCAGTTCTTTTTCTTTATCCATGATGTTCAGGCTTTCTTCCACTTCTTCATGATCATGAATATCATTATTATGATGATGAACCAACACAGGTTGAGCTGCAACGGGAACATTTGAAGTTACCACAACAGGCTGATGCAGATCGGAAGTTTGCAATTCTTTAACCTCGTTGATGAACGCAGGATTTTGAACAGCAACAGAAGGATTTTGCAATACTTCAAAGAAAAGTTTTTTCAACTCTGTTACATCTCTTTTCATATCGAAAAAGAGCTTGTATAAAATCTCTCTTTCGTTATTGAACTCCGGCGAGGATACTCCATTGCCTGATAAAACCGGAAGACGGTTTGTGTTATTATGCTCGGGTAAAAACCTGCTCAATTCAGCAATATTTACCTGCTTGTCGTTTGCTAATACTGAAATTTGTTCCGCTATATTTTTAAGCTCCCTGATGTTTCCCGGCCAGGGATAATTAGCCAATTTTTGTCTTGCGGGTTCGTCTAATTGTACAGGTGTGGTTTTATACCGCTCCGAAAAATCAACAACAAACTTTCTAAACAGGAGTGGAATATCTTCTTTACGATCTCTTAATGCAGGTACACGAATAGGTACTGTATTCAAACGGTAATAAAGATCTTCTCTGAACTTTCCTGCCTGAACAGATTGCAACAGATCTCTGTTCGTCGCTGCAATAACCCGCACATCTGTTTTTTGCACTTTAGATGATCCGACACGGATGTATTCACCGCTCTCCAAAACACGAAGTAAACGGGCTTGTGTGCCTAACGGCATTTCGCCAATTTCATCAAGAAAAATTGTTCCGCCGTTAACTGTTTCGAAATAACCTTTACGACTGTCAACTGCACCAGTAAACGAACCTTTTTCGTGACCAAACAATTCTGAATCAATCGTACCCTCAGGTATGGCGCCGCAGTTAACAGCAATAAAAGGATTATGCTTTCTTGCCGAAAGAGAATGTATAATATGAGAAAATGCTTCCTTACCTACACCGCTTTCACCCGTGATCAGCACCGTTAAATCTGTATTGGCCACTTGCGAAGCCACCTGTAAGGCATAATTCAGTGCAGGCGAGTTTCCAATGATACCAAATCTGTTCTTTAAACTTTGTAAGTCCATTCTTCAATTAAATAATTTCACCTAATAAAGTAGCCTGTGTGCATTCGTTCACTTTTACATGAACATAATCTCCCGGCTTATAGTTGTGTTCTCCTTTACGAAATACGATCACTTTGTTTTGGCTTGTGCGTCCCATCCAGTCTTTGTTACTTTTCTTTGAATCGCCTTCAATCAGCACCTTAAATGTTTTACCTAAATCTCTTTTATTGCTTTCTTGCGATAGTTTGTTCTGCAGTTCAACTATTTCCTGCAAACGTCTTTTCTTCACGTCTTCCGGAACATCATCTTTATATCTTCTTTGTGCCAATGTACCCGGACGTTCGCTGTAAAAGAACATATAGCTCATGTCGTATTGAACATACTCCATCATGCTTAAGGTATCCTGGTGGTCTTCTTCTGTCTCGGTGCAAAAGCCCGCAATGATATCAGATGAAATACCACAGTCAGGCATGATTTCTTTTATGCGATCTACTTTGGCCATATACCATTCGCGGCTATAATTGCGATTCATCAATTGCAACACTCTTGATGAGCCGCTTTGCAAAGGAAGATGAATGTATTTGCAGATGTTCTCGTATTTAGCCATTGTTGTCAATACATCATCTGTAATATCTTTTGGGTGAGAGGTAGAAAAACGAATACGCAGATCGGGTGAGATGAGTGCAACCATCTCAAGCAACATGGCAAAAGTTACAGGCCTGCCATCCGCTTCCGGGGTGAAGTAATAACTATCAACATTCTGTCCCAAAAGCGTTACCTCTTTATATCCTGCTTCAAATAGATCGCGGCATTCTTTCAAAATACTTTCAGCATCACGGCTTCTTTCCCGGCCGCGGGTAAATGGCACTACGCAAAAGGCACACATGTTATTGCATCCACGCATGATGCTCACAAAAGCCGTAATACCATTACTATTTAGCCGAACAGGAGAAATATCCGCATAGGTTTCCTCACGGCTTAAAAGAACGTTCACTCCCTTTTGTCCGCCATCTGCTTCCTGGATAAGATTTGTTAAGGTTCTATATGCATCCGGACCTACAACAATATCAACCAACTTTTCTTCTTCCAGAAACCTGGCTTTTAACCGTTCTGCCATACAGCCCAAAACGCCGACTAAAGTTGATGGCCTAGCTTGCTTTAGCTTTCTAAATTCAGTGAGTCTTTTGCGAATAGTTTGTTCCGCCTTTTCACGAATGGAGCAGGTATTTAAAAGAATGAGGTCAGCCTCCTGAACATTTCGGGTGGCGCCAAATCCTTCTTCAGACAAGATGGATGCAACGATCTCACTGTCCGCAAAATTCATCTGGCAGCCGTAGCTTTCTATATAAAAGCGGCGGGTAGATTGATTTTGGTCAGCAACAAAAGGGGCGAAAACTTCACCTTGTCTTGCCTCATCATGTTTCTTGCTCAATAAAAGTTCTTCCATAAGAGGTGGCAAAGATAATCAAACCCGCTGTTAGGTGACATGATGACAGAAGAGCTGCGGGCTTTTTATCAAAGCGTTTAGGTTTAAGGTTTTAACCTTAGTTAACTGTTAATCAATGAACGGTATCAATTTTTCAAAGGCATACAAATAACTTTGTCCGTATGCGCCGTTTGGTTATTCTTTTTTTACTTTTTGCCGCTTCTTCAGCTTTTGGACAAGGAATTATTATTGGGAACGTAATGGATGAAAAAAAGAAGCCTTTAGAAGGTGCAACGGTGCAGTTGATGCCTTTCCCGGATTCGCTGCGGGCCCGAACTTCTTTAACAGACAAGAACGGTGGATTTGAGATGCAGGATGTTGCCTTCGGTTATTACAAATTAAAAATTTCTTACGTCGGGTTCCAGATTGTTTCCATTGACAGCATTCACTTTCGAGCCGACCGGTTTGATTTTAATATGAATGACATTGTGCTGAAAGTGAAGAACAGTGACTCCGGTGCTATGGAAGAAATTATCATTTATGCCGAAAAACCGCTGGTGCAAAGCAAGGATGGCAATATTACCTTCAATGCCGGTGAATCGGCTCTAAGTGCGGGGAGCAATGCCAGTGAGTTATTGACAAATGTGCCACTAGTAACAAAAGATCCGAATGGAAAATTACTAGTAAGAGGGAAGGAGCCAAAAATTCTTATTGATGATAAGCCTGTTGAATTGAACATGCAGCAATTGCAGGATCTTTTAGAAGCCATGCCAGGTAGCTCTATAGAAAAGATAGAGGTAAGGACCAACCCGCCTCCACAATTTGCCAATGAGCAGGGTGGTGTAATTAATATCACTACCAAAAAAGGAAGAGTAGGCATGACCGGAAGGGTAACAATCTATGGGGGAACCAGAGGTGAAGCTGGAGGTAATGGAAACTTTAATTACAGGCGACAGGGCTTTGCATTTAATATAAATGCAGGATTAGCCTATAATGAATTTGTTGGCAATGGTTATTCGGCCCGCCAAAACTATTATGGCGATAGCATCCTGCTAAAAACAGAAACTGGCAATAACAATCAAAATCTAAGACCCAACTTCCGAATCAATGCAGATTACGATATTAATAAAAGAAACCTTCTTAACCTGACACTGAATTACAATCAGAACGATTTTGATAACCTGAGCGAAACAGACTACAGCCGCATTAACCGTTTTGATAGTTTATATGGCTTGAGCCAACGGCTGATCAATAGCATAGGAGGGAACAGGAACTTCAATAGCAATATCAGCTACACGTATAAAACAAAAAGGCCTGGAGAAACGATTCGTTTCATAGGAAGTCATAACCTTTCCCGCAGTGAGAACGGAAGAGACTTTTACCAGCAATTCTTTAATCCTGATTTTAGTTATGCAGCTGACTCGCTTCAGAAGCAGGACAACATTAATAATACAAATGGTTACAATCTGCGATTGAACTATGATGTTCCTTTTAAGAATAAGAAAACATCTATTTCTGCTGGGTCTTACTACAACATCACTCATTCAGATATTGAGTCGGATGCAACCTACCGGAAGAAATCGGACAACACGTGGGCTAAGCTGGATGCGTTGGTCAACTCGTTTCGTTTTAACCAATACGTTACCAATCTTAGAGGTTCTGTTAAGCATATTTGGGGAAAGAACCTGAGCACAACTGCTGGTGTTTCGGTTGAGCATACCAAGATTCATTTTGACCTGCATAAAACTTCTTCAGATACTACCAACAGTTATTGGAGCTACCTGCCTTTTGCAACATTGAATAAAAACTGGAACGATAAATACAATCTTACTTTTTCATACAGAAGAACAATACGGAGACCAGGCATTAATGAATTGAATCCGACAGTAGATTTTTCAGACCCCTTCAACATTCGTTTTGGTAACCCGGGTTTGTTGGCTTCCACCGCTGATAATTTTGATTTGGTAGCAGGAAGATCAAAGGCTAGTAAGTTTTATGTGAATTTTGGATTAGGACATAACATTGTAAACGACATTTTCAACCAGATCAGAACCCAATTATCAGATACCTCCACCCAACTAACCTGGCAAAACATTAGCGGAAGAAGGGAATATGAAGAAAGTACTTGGAGCGGTTATACCGTAAGCAAAAAAACCAGGGTAAACTTCAGTGCCAGTTATACATACAATACCTACAGCCCTTATGACCGTGAGGTGCGCAAGTTTCGAAATGGTGGCTCATTAACCTCTAATCTTAATGCCAACTATAACATTAAAGACCTTTATTCTGCAACAGGCAGTTTTACATTCAACCGCTTTGCTAATCCGCAGGGAAGGGTAAGAAGTAACCTTAGCATGAATGTTGGTTTGCAGGCTAAAGTGTTGCAGAAGAAGATGACAGTGACCCTGAATATCATTGATCCGTTCAGGCAACAGCAGAACAGAAGCTTTACTTACGGGAACAGCTTTTTATTGGAGAACTTTAATACAACACAAACAAGAAACCTGCGACTGTCCGTTGCTTACAATTTTACAAAAACGCAAAAGCCTAAGAAGTCGGCTGCTACAGAAAAGAACAAAGAACAATTAAGAAAGATGATGCAGGGCCAAACTAAGCAACAGTAATATTTAGCCGTGCTGCCAGCCAGCTATCTTTTACAGGGATGATCCAGTTGCTCTCCAATTCGGTTTTTGTTTGTACCAAATTATTGAAGTAAAGTGTATCAGCATTAATGAACCCGTGTTCAACTGCATAGTTCAACTGGTTTAGTGGCAACACCTGTATCTTATCCTTGCTATAAAAAGCTAAGTTGGTGCGATTGAAAAAATCAACACCATATTTTTCGCCGAGGCTTTTTACAAAATTCACAGAGCTATCCGTACTGCAACCACTAACAGTGGTATCTGTTTCATCTGCCATCAATACCAAAAACTGACCAAAGAAAAGATTAGCATAGGCATTCACTTCGGAACCATGTGATCTCCATTCTGCTGCAAACTTGTTTAACAATTCTTCAATGTCCAATGCTTCTGAAAGCATAAATGTGCGGCTGCTTTGATAGACCCACACACGGCTTTGGGGAGAAAAATTTTCCGGTAACAGGTGTTTGTAATCAAGGTTCATTCTTCAAAATTAGTTTGAAAAACTGTATGTATCTCTGCAATGACTATTCCATACTCTGCGCAATCAGCTCAGCCACATCCAGCACTTTTACTTCGCCTTCTTTCTCGGCACCTTTCACACCATCGGTAAGCATTGTATTGCAAAACGGACATGCAGCAGCTATAATATTTGATCCGGTATCAATGGCTTCGTTAGCTCTTTCAAAATTGATACGTCTGTCACCCGGTTCTTCTTCTTTAAACATTTGAGCACCACCGGCGCCACAACACAAACCATTCTTGCGGCAGCGTTTCATTTCAATCAATTCAGCATCCAGTGCTTCCAAAACTTTTCTTGGAGCTTCATAAATATCATTTGCTCTTCCTAAATAGCAACTGTCGTGAAAGGTGATCTTTTTCCCTTTGAAGGTTTCACCTTCTTTCATCTTGATCTTTCCTTCATCAATTAATTGCTGCAGAAAAGTAGTGTGATGAATAACCTCGTAGTTGCCTCCTAATTCGGGATATTCATTCTTAAAAATATTGAAACAGTGAGGGCAGGTGGTAACGATCTTCTTAATGCCATAATTGTTCAGCACCTGTATGTTTTGATAGGCCATCATTTGAAACAGGAATTCATTGCCTGCACGACGTGCCGGATCACCTGTACACATTTCTTCTTTGCCTAAGATGGCATAGTTGATCCCAACTTTATTTAATATGGTAGCAAATGCTTTTGTGATCTTTTGTGCTCTTTGGTCAAAGCTTCCCGCACAACCTACCCAAAACAACACTTCAGGCGTTTCACCAGAAGCCATAAATTCTGCCATGCTGCGTACTGTCATAATCCTGTTTTATTGGTGGTAAGCAAAAATAATAGAACTGGCCTTGCCATTATAAAGAATTCCATGTGTCTCCATCAGCAGGTTTCATTGGTTTGTGCTGATACACTAGTATAATGAAAGGCCTATTTTTGCCCGCCTGTATGCAATGGAAAAGTTTTCGTGAAAAGATCACTAACTGGGAATTGTGGCCGTTTTGGTTACGATACTTATTCATTACTCCTGTGTGGGGCTGGTACTGTTTGCGTTCAGGTTCTGTTTGGTTTTTTACGCCTTCTAATCCAACAATAACATTCGGTGGTTTTGAAGGTGAGGGAAAGAAGGAGATGTACAACCTGCTACCGAAGCATTATTATCCAAAAACCGTTTTTGTTTTACCTACTGAAGGTTTTGAGCAGGTTAAAGAGAAAATAGTTCGTTATGGTTTTACATATCCTTTCATTGTAAAACCCGATGTTGGGATGAAAGGGTTGTTGTTTCGCAAGATTGATAATGAGAAAGAGTTTGAAACCTATCATTTAAAAAATCCGGTTGAATACATTGTACAGGACCTGGTTACGTATCCATTGGAAGTGAGTGTGTTTTACTATCGTTATCCCAATAAGCAAAGAGGCGTCATTTCCGGATTTATTCAAAAAGATTGTATGGATGTTACCGGTGATGGAAAGAGCACATTGTGGGAGTTGTTGGTGGCCCATCCGAAAGGAAAGCACCGTTTAGAGGAAATGCGCATCAAGCATGAAAGTAGCTTGAATAAAATTATACCGGCTGGTGAACGATATATACTTACTTATGCTGCCAACCTGAACCGCGGAGCACAGTTTACCAATTTGCAACATCTGATTGATGATGAGCTATTGAAACTGTTTGATGAGATCAGCCATGCCGCACAGTTTTATTATGGCCGTTATGATATTAAATGTGAAAGCATACAGGATTTAAAACAGGGGAAAAACTTTTCCATACTCGAGTTTAATGGTAGCGGTGCAGAACCTAATCATGTTTATCATGCAGGTTATTCATTATGGCAGGCACAAAAAGTTTTTTTGCACCATTGGAAAGTACTCTACAAAATATCAAACTACAACCACAAACAAGGTCATCGCTACTGGCCTTTTGCAAAAGGATGGAAGTTTCTTCGGGAAGGTAAAAAGCATTTGGCCATACTTGAAAAATATGATGCAGAGATCCCTGTTTAAAAATGGGATGCAGTATTTTCGATGCCATCTACAACGTATGAATAAGCTGTTCAGGGTTTTTATAATGGGTATGTTTATTTCTTTCCTCGGTTCATTACCGTTAGGAACCCTGAACGTTGCTGCCATGCAGATAGCCATAACAGAAAGTGCCTGGCCTGCTTTACTTTTTTCAGCTGGTACCTTGACTGCCGAGATCATTTATGTGCGGCTTTCCCTGATTGCTATGGATTGGGTGCGTAAGCAGCAAAAACTATTTCAGATGCTGGAATGGTTAACGTTGGTTATTGTTGTCGCATTATGTATCTCCAGCTTTTATGCAGCTATGCATCCTACAGAGGACAAGAACATTATATTAAGCAGTGGCATGAATCGTTTTCTGTTGGGGTTGATCATGGGCGGTGTGAACCCCGTGCAAATACCGTTCTGGTTTGGCTGGAGCACAGTAATGTTTACCAAAGGCATACTACAGCCTAAGAGTAACTATTATAACACATACATTTTCGGCATTGCCCTGGGTACGCTTATGGGCAATTTTGTTTTTGTTTTTGGCGGACGTCTTATTGCGGATAAGATCAACAACAACCAAAGCATTTTGAATTGGGTGATTGGTGGCATATTTGCCCTGACTGCTATTATACAGATTTACAAGATGGTTACCAAGAAAGCAGTAAAGCATCAAATGGAACACCCCGAGGAGATGTCAAAGAAATTTGAAGAACAGTTCGATAATATCGAGGAACAGGTAGAAAAGATGGAGGATAAAATGGATGCTGATAAAAAACACGAATAACACTTACCGGGAGCTTTTGCTTTAGCTCTTACTTACTTCTCTTCAAACGGATTTTCTTTTTTCTTACATCGTTTAAATCATGGCTCAGGCTGCTTATGTCACTTAGGCATTAAAAATGCATAGTAACCAGTGTAATAATTATTTCTCAAGCTTTAAAACTGATAATCATGGAAGAAAATAAAAAACATCACAACTCAGAAGAGGAAAGAATTGAACAACATAGAATGGATGATGAAGGCCAGGCAAGAGAAAACACTACGATGAATGAAATGATTCGCGATGTACAGGGCGATCCGGATACTGATGTAAACGCACTGAGACAAGAGGCAAGTGGTAACCGTGAACAATTGAACGAAGGTTCGGATGCTTACCTGGGCGATCGTTCTGATCTTTCAGAAGGCGTGAACTACAATCCAAACGATGCATCTATGCAGCGTAGTGGCGGTATTTCTGATATGGACAACCAGACATCAAGAGGTGCTGGCGAAAATACCGGCGGACGTTTAGGTTCAGGATCGAACCTGGCTCCAAAAAGAGGTGTTACAGGAAGTGATTTTGACGGGCAGAACAGAACATCTTAAGCAAAGCAGATAACATAATAAAGGCCTCACGAAAGTGAGGCCTTTATTATTTGTATATAAACACTACCTTATCGCATAACCGTAACCCGTAAGAAAGTAGCATCAATTGATGTAGTGTTCGGATCGTTGCTTTTATTCTGTTGATTGAACAACTCTTCTAATTCTTTTTGCAATTCCTCTGCCTTGCCATTCTTTTCTGCTGCTTCAAAAGCATTCATAGTTGGGCCGTAGTACTGCCTGAAGCGTTGTACAAAATCAGACGGAGAAAAAGGAGCGTTGAATGTAAAGGTATCTTTCACAAAAGAAATGTTCTCCGGTGGTATGCCAGCTGCACCAAAGCGTTCTATCACATGGCTTTCTACGCCCCACAACATAGGACTAATAAAACCTTCCGGTGGAGGAGGTGTATAAGCGGAGCTTATTTTTAATATCTGCGCAACCAGGGTTGGATCGCCGGGAATCCAGTTGCCCATTACAATGCGGCCGTGCCTACGCGTAACCCGTACCATTTCTTTAGCCACATCAACAGGCCTGGGTGCAAACATGGCTCCGAAAATGGTTACTACCAGGTCAAAGCTTTCGTCTTTTATTCCTTCCAGATTGGTAGCATCGCCTTCTCGAAAACTAATGTTGGTCAATCCTTCTTGCTGTATGCGGCGGTTACCTGCTTCTACCAGGTTGCGGGCAATATCAACGCCTAGTACATTGGCGCCAAGTTGTGCTGCAGGAATAGCTGTTGTGCCATCGCCACAGCCCAGATCAAGCACTTGCAGTCCTTCGGTAATTCCAATTTTGTTTACCAGTGCTGCACCGCTTTCACGCATGGTTTCGGCAAGGCGGGTAAAGTCGCCTTTTTCCCATAAGGCTTTGTTTGGATTGATACTGGCTTGTGGTACTGCTGCAGATTGGTTCATGGTTTTACTTTTTTAAGTTGAAGAATAGGTTCAAGGGTGGAGAAAAGAAGTGATTAATAAGGTAGGGTAGATGAAGGTAAATAATTTTCACCTACCCTAAATCAACTCTTGAAGTAAGGATTTAACCCATTTAATACTTTAAACAACCATTTTCATGCAACCTAAAACGTATTGTTGCTACTCCTCGATTGTCACTTAGGTATTGCTTCATTAAAAAGCAAAGTGCTGTGCTTTTAAATGATAAGGAGCAGTAGAAGCCATCAACGGACCTGCTGAAATTGTTTTAATCCTCTCGCTTGCAGAACAGCCATCAAAGCCACCCAAAGAGCTACTGCACCAATCAAAGCGTATCCCAGAAAAGAAAGATCAAACATTTTTGGAAAGAGGATGATGAGGCTTTCTACAACCCATATAATATCCAGGGCAATAATGAATTTCACCCAGCCTTTACGCAATGGTTTTCTGCGACTTTGCATAAAAACCAGTAAAGCAAAAAGCAAAAGAAAAGCTCCAACGGCTACAAAGGGCATTTGCGAGGAAGCACCGAATAACTCCGCAGTATAGCCAGGGAAAAAAAGTAACAATAAACCGGTTGCTCCGGAACTCAGGGCATTAATAAGCATTACATTTTTTAAAGCGTTCATGATTTTCTGTTTTGTTATAGAGCAAAACTATATTTGGGAATTTGAGGGCTATTGATATTTTACGACAAAATGAAAATACTGGCGTTACATCTTCATAACTATATAGAGTACGCAAGGGTAAGAGGTACTTGCACTGATAAACTATTACAGCATTTTAAAGGTTTGCCTCCCGATTTGTCAAACGAAACGGCTGTAGTAAGCGAAGAAGAGTTTTACGGCGTTCTGCAAGCTATTCACGGAGAGTTAAAAGACGAACTTTGGGGAATCAAGGCCGGCCACTTTGTTTCTTTACAATTGCTAGGATTGATCCATCGTATTTCTCTGCAAACAACAACCATTGCCGAAGCCTTGCATTATTTGCAATCCTATCTTGTAGCTACACTGCCCATCGTAAAAGCGCAAACAAATGTCATCGATACACGGGTGGTTGTAACCTTGACTATTGAGAATGCCAAAACGGACATCAACCGTGTTATCCTGGAAAATACCTTAACAGTCATTGCAAGGGAGATCAGTATGATGACGCAGCATCCTGCAGATGTACATTTGACTACACCCTTCTATGATGATCATTACCCGCCCGAATGGCAAAAAAGCGAGGCTTTCACCCTTTCTTTCGAGCCCGGTATATTGAAAGCAGAGTTGCGCCAAAACAATCAATTGCACCTGGATGTACTGATTCCCCAATATTTGAGAATGATTGAAGAGTTACGATCAGGCAGCAGCTTTACAAACCGGGTAAAAGTTACCATGCTTTCTATGTCTGATCCGGAATTGCCCGATATTCAGAGACTTTGTAACGCCTTGTGTGTAACGCCCCGGACCTTGCAAAGACGGCTGAAGGAGGAGAACATAAGTTTTCGCGGGTTAGTAGAAGACTTGCAAAAACAAATCTGCTCTTGTTTGCTGCGGCATGACCGTTATACTGTCTCTGCTATATCGTATGTATTGGGTTATTCGGAGCCGGCATCCTTTATACACTCGTTTAAAAAATGGTTTGGCTATCCCCCTGAGAGAATGCGGGAAAGATTCAGAAATGCCTAATAGTTGGGAACATGGAATGGTGAAAACGTTCCTTCAACTTTGTAAAGAACTGTTCATGGTGTCCCACGTATTTTTATTGTAGAAGAAATGAAGATTGTGACTTTGCAGCTTTACTGCAACGCTTTTATTTTATTCTGGTAGCATTTGATATGCCAATAGCCTCAACAACTTTTCCATCCAATGAGCGTACCTCAGAAACAATTTTCATTTTGTCTTTAGACACCATGCTGTACCGGTTGTAAATGATTTCTGTTTGTCCACCTTCTTTCAGCGGAGGAACCTGCATTTCTAAAATGATGTCCGAACCCTCTGTCCTCAACTTTGTTTCGCTTGCAATTGGCGGGAGGGTTTCAAAACGCCATACCCGGTACGTCTGTTGAACGGTGTCGTACGTCACCATCATGCGAAACTCTCGGTCAATTTTGTTGCCTTGTGATTTTACCAGGATGGTCTGCTCCACATACCATCCTTTGATAACTGGTTTAACTTCGATTGTTCCATCAAACTTAAGTCCGCCATAGTCACTTGTCATTTTGTATTTGCCGAAAAATGGCTCGTATATTTTGAGCTTGCTGGTGGGTGGTTTGGGAACGTTGTTGGGGTCCGTTTGCCCGAATGATTTGAAGGCTGTGAAGAAAAACAGTAGCGTAAATAAACATCTCATTGCATCGTTGGTTTTGTTTCTAAGTAGCTGCTAACGTACAGGGCTTGCTGCTGTGGTGGTATTCGTTGAACGTCCAGCCCCGAACCGCTACTTAATAAAGTTAATAAAGATGATTGTAAGAACTAATGTTGAAGGTTGTTCGTCAAGCCGGAACTGCAGCTGATGCCTGCACTTAGCTGATGACTTGTACGTCGCCCCACCATAGCGGCAAACCAATGTGGTAGGTAGCTTTTACTTGAGCCAGACTGTTGAAATCTCAATTACATTGGGAACCCATGGACTTTTCGAATAGTCTTTTAAACTGAACTTTTGATGAATGGATTTGCTGGTGTTGACTTGGTAATAAAATGTGGTCTCTGTGCTTTTAGTCAAGTTGAACGACATGAGGTAATCTTTTTTGTTTGAGGTAATGCGGTTCAACTCCGCCTCAATCAATGCCCATCCGTCTTTGAACTTTTGAATTTTCTCACTTTTCGGAATAACCACAGAAAACCTGCCGCTTAATTCTTCGCTTACATCTTCCCAACACAAAAAATTTTTCTTCGGCTTGCTAACCGACAGAAACTTTTTGAATTCTTCCTCGCTTTTAAACATAAAATCCTGATAGCGGTAGCTAATAGGCTTTACGTCGGCAAGTTGCTGCAACGGGGAAATGTCGAAAGGGAAAATGCCGTGAGTGGAGTCGGTCGGGTGATAACTTACATACTTGTACTTCGGACTTACATAGTAGGTTTCCACTACTTCCTTGTCCTTCACAACATAAATCTCCAGATCTTCATCATCTTGAACCGGCTCGTCAAACTCTTTGCCGTGGGTGACAGTCTGTTTAGCCGTTTTCAGCTTGTCCAAGTTGTTAATGATGAAGGTCCATTTTTGATAGACTTTCTTTTCGTCCAATTGCGAGCACACGCCAACGATTTTGTAAGTACTGTCAAAATTGAACCGTTCAAGAAGGTGTGTTGATTGTCCCAAAGCAGTTAATCCGCTTAGGGTAAAGAAAATAAATATCAGGTGTTTCATACTATTTAAAGTTGCTTACAACGTAGAAGATGTTTCTGAAGCAGCGGTATTCGGAGTTACTTCAGCTTCACCTTTGTTTTTGGGTAGATTAAAGATATGTTGTTGAGCACTTGCAATCAAGTCGCTGTTTTAGAAACATATTGTTAGCAGAAGTCATTCGTCGGAGAGGTTGCTATTCAGTCCTATGATTTGAATCACCTCGCATTCAGCCACACGTCTTGAGCCTTCCATGAAATGCCCTTTCAGGCCAACCTTTATTCTATCACGGTGCATCTGTCTCATTTTAGGAATAATAACCCACATTCTTGCAGTACCTGTAGCTTTTACTCTTGTTTCAGTATCGGTAATGACATTTCCTTGTTCATCTTCGAACTCTGGCCAAATCATGTAAATAGAATAAGGGTTAGGTTGCTCTTCATGAAAGTACCAAAAGTCTGACCTGTAGCCTTGTCCTGGTGTAGTTTTTCGGCCACCTTCGCTTTCATCATAAAACCTGTAGGCGACCCGAAAGTCTGGTGGATGTTTTAATCTTACTTCATAAGGCTCGTGCATATCTTATTTCGGCTAACGCAGAAAGCATTTACGAAGGCATGGCATTCTGGTTATTACAGCTTCATTTTGCTTTCTGTCACTGATTAAAGATATAATGTTTGGATGTTGTTCAAAAGCCATGCTTTTAGAAATGCTATGTTAGCTGCCGTCAGATTATGAACCTTTACCATTCTCTCCAGGGCTCAGTGATGTCTGCGCCATTTTCAATCATAAAACCAGTCGGTCTGACAGCCTTTGTTATAAAATCGACTAATTCTTCTCGCTCAAGGGTTTCTATAAAGTAATTGTTCTTTGGGTTAAGTTTATTGAACGTATTCACCGTCTTTTTCACGGCAGCTTGGATTTGAGAAACTTTTCCACTTTGAGCCGCTGTTTCTAAGGCATGAATAAACTCCTTCAATACTGTCTTGGCGGTTTGGATGTTTTGCACTGTAAAGGGAGATTCTTCTGCTGCTTCACCGTCTTGTCGTTCCTCCTCCTGACCCATTCGTTCCATCCAGGCTACAGTGGGAAGTTCAGCTGTCAGTGCCCGGAGTTCTTCTAGATGTTCTGTGGTAATGCGGCCCTGCTGCTCTTTTATAAGAGCCATTTGTCTTGCACTCTTTTTTGCAAATTGATTTTGCAACATCACCCAGAAACTTTCTAGTCGTTTGTCATCGTCCAAATAAACAATGACCTCAAAATTGTCTTTATAATAGCAATGAACAAAACCACTTGGATTGGCTTTGTCTTTACGATAGGGCTTAGCATTCAGCTTTTTAGCAACAGCTTTAGCGTCCTCGCGCAAATACAAACTAAATGGGTAAGGTGTATCCAACTGTAGTTTCCAAAACCGAATACTGTTTACTATTAGTTCATATTTATCTTGGGTAAAGGCTGATTTAAGATCTTGACAGGCAAGTTTGGTAGTAAAGTCGATTTCAACACCAACATTTTCATTGTAAACCTTAGGAATTTTAAATAACCCATAGCTTTGCATTTCTGCAACCGGAAGTTCTTCAAAACCCAGGACTTCAAAAGTCTCTTTGACGTCTGGGTGATGTACTGAGTGGCCTAGCAGGTCTATTAATCCCTCAAAATCCATAAACTTTCTTGTATGCTTGGTCGGCGGCACCTAACGTTCAAAGCGTTTGTGAAGGAGTGGAAATCTGTGTTCCATCAGCCTCCGCTTGCTTTGTTGTTGAATATTGTTTTGTTGTTCAATTTAGCACTTCAGCCACTCTTTTACAAACGTTCTGTTAGGCGCATGTCAGAAGTCAAACTTCCTGTACTGTGAACGGAAATAAAACTTCATTTGAACCTTGTGCGTTTTCTCAACGGTGTCACGTTTGTCGTAATAATCTCCGCTTTCCAAATCTATGTGTCCATACACAATCTGTTTATTGGTCGTGTCGGGGACTTCTGAAAGTCTTAGTTGGCATCGAAAAGGGGTAACTTCAATTTTATGTGTGAAGGTGTCAGAGTTGGCAACCTTGAAATAATTACTTCCTCCAAGGTCATGCGGCGCTCTGAAAAACAAAACTCTTGGCTGACCTTTTAAAAACCTTATCAGTAGGGCTTGGGTTTCAAATTTGCCGACATGGGCAACAAGATCAATTGTATCGTTAAAACTGGAGTACCAAGAAACCATGTTGAAATCATTTTCAACGATGCTATCGGTTTGCACCCCATTTGTGAAGAACCTTGCTTCTATAGACGTTTTGAAAGCCGAAAAATAGTTGTCTGAAATTAGCTCGATATGTCTCTTTATTGTATCAGACAAGGAGCTGTCGATTATAACAGACTTTATGGACCCCTTAGTTTGTGCCAAACTTTTCGCCTGCTGTTGACAACAACAAAACAGGATTGATAAAATTAGCAGAAGCAGTAGTGATTTCATTACGACAAGTTGCGCCTAACGTGAAAGCATTTACGAAGGCATGGCATTTACTTGCTTCAGCCTAATTTACTTTCTGTTGCTCAATAAAGATATACTGTTTAAGTATTGTTCAAAAGCCATGCTTTTGTGAATGCAATGTTAGGCGCATTTCATAGTGAACCACCCAAAAGACAATAAAGCTGTTTGAAAGGGTTGATGCTTAACTTCCCTTTTCTTCCCCGACGAGTCTCCCGCTTCAGACTTTACAGTCTAGCGTTTGTTACTGCGGGGACTCGTCGTACAATGTTATATTACTAAACCTCGTTTTCTTTTAAAACTTCTCTGTAATCCTTTACTGCATACGCCCTAACTTTTCCAATGTTATACTGTGCAGCAGAACTGTGAAGATAGTCGATAGCTCTGTGCGAAAGTCTCCATCTTCCAGACAGCGGATTATCGTGCATATAGTTTAGCTTCTGTAAAACAAAGCTTTCTGTTCTGCACTCTTTTATTTCAAAGCTGCCCTGCCACACCTGGTGCTTTTTGCCCCTTTGCCTGTCTTTAGCTTTTACGGCTTCCTGCATTTGATTTAGTATAGTTGTTTCACTGTTTGCCTGCAGCCTTTTTACGATCTCATACCCAATGAAGCGTTTGCCATTGCCAACGATAGTGTTTAAAGATTGATCTGTATTACAGTAATGAATTAGAAAATGCACATGGTTGGGCATGACAACGTACCCAACACAGGGTTCCCGGTTTTATTTAAATATCAAACCAGTTATACACCAGTTCATAACCGTTGGTTTTGCTTATTAAAGAAAGCCAGTGAAAGCAGGTGAAGGTGATGAAGTAAATACCTTGTTTATTAACTCTTGTGTGAACCTACATAGGAGTAAGATAATAAGCGGTAGTTGCTCTTACAAACATTGGGTACGACGAGTCTCGCAACCACATTCATTGTATGCAAGATGCTTTGGCGGAGACTCGTCGGGGAAGAAAGGTGATTATTGTTTTGTTGTTCAATTCGGGGAAGAAAATAGATGCACTTTGATGATTGCTCCAACGTCCAGCCCCACTGACGCCAAGCCGCTGTTGGTGGCAGTTTTATCTTCTCATTACAAATCTTCTCTCCATTCCTTATCCATGTACATGTCAATAGAATTGATTTGATATTTACCATCAACCATCTTTCCTATAACATGGATTTTCCTCCCTTTCCGATGTCCGATGCCAAACTCCTTAATGTCTTTATTAATATCTTCCCAATCTTTAGATAAATTCTTAAACTCTTCTTCTATAATTTTTTCTAGGTCGTGAACTGTAATTTTATCGTCTGGAAAATGCGAAAACCGAATTGCGACATACTCGTCTTCGAGCTCAAAGAATATATATACTCTTGTATTTAATCGGTAAGTTTTTCCCTTCTGTTTACTTATAAGTCTTGGAAGTAACTTCTTTAATTTTTCCCAAACGTCTTTAGCTGCTTCTTGAGAAAGTGTTTCAAAAAAAGGCTTAATAAGGGAAGCAAAAGTTACTCCTAAAACAAAAACAAATATTGTTGAAAAGTCAGAGAATCCATTACTACCGTCTTCTCTATCCTTTACGAATGAAGGCAGCCATTGAAGTTTTATTTCATCTCCAAGTTCCATTTGAATTTCTTCTCTTTCACTTTTAGTTAGAGCTAATTCTGATGAACTATCGCTTTTGATTTGGACTGCGAACATTTTAATATTTAGCTGTCAAAAAAAATTGCCACCAACGTTGGACGTATTTGTGCAGGTTTGGTATTCAGGGATTCAGCCTGAACAAATGCTTGGCTAAAGGTACTGCTGCTGATGATAAATTACAAAAGCTAACTACATATTCTTCCGGCCAAACAGAAGCAGAACAGTGAACTGCAGCCGAAGCCGTCAACATTCTGCCACACTTGCACAAATACGAATGTTGTGCGATGTTTTGTCTACTGTTTCGTCGTGATGGTCACTTGCTTTTTCAAGTTATCTTGAATTATTGAATTAGCAACATGGGTTGCATCTTGAACACCTGCAAAACTTAATGCTATTTGAATTTTCAAAGCATCTTTAGCAATTGGGTCTTGAATTGTCTCGCAAAGGGTAAGTGCCTCTTTATGTTGTTTGTCCTTTCGCAAATTTTCAAAGAATTCGCTTCTTCGTTTTTGGTCACGGTTTGTTTGAGTGAAGAAAAGAACAGAGACTGTCTCAATCACCACACCTGATATTAAGGAAAAAAGAGCGACGCCGTTTCTGTCCTCTTGATATAAAATGATAGACAGGATTATGACGCAAAAACCAATTGATGCTCCTGTTAAACTGAACCAAAAGCTAATACGAGATTGGTTTAATGCTTGAGAATAATGATTTTCTATGAGCTGAAAATGTCGAAAATCATAAGATTGCTGAATGTTTAAATGTTGTGTCTTTTCCCCTCCAGCTTTTGGTCTCTCTATTTCAATGTCTCCGTCATTTTCTTTTTGCAGGGTTTTTCCGTCAGAAGCAAAACCTCCTTTAGAAATGTTCTCTATTGACGGGTCACTTGAAATAGTTTTTGAAATAATGAACTCACCAGTTTCGGAGTCAAAAATTAATTGCTTTGCTTCATTTTCGAGCTTATGTTGAATTCGCTTTGACTTTCTTAATGATGAAAAAAGACTTGAGGTAACAAAAACAGTTGCTCCTACAGATAACGCCGATATCAAATTTATAAGTATGTCTTTGTATAAGTCTATTGAAAGTAGCATGGGGTCTATTAAATTATCGCACAACACACTAATTTATGTATTATATGATATTATCTGAAAAAATTCATTATTATAAATCAAGGACTTAGCAATCAACTTTTGGTATTGTTAATACACAAATACAATTTTAGAGCTTTATTCTACCTCTCTGTATCAAATCGTCCCGGGGGACTTGCAATGTTCACTAAGTTATTTCTGGCTACGTGCAGGTAACCCTCCGTTGTTTTGATATTAAAATGACCTGGTATCTCTCTGAAATAACCTCTCAAAATCTCCAGCAAAAGAGAGCTTAGATTTGGTTTGTTTTCATCTACACAAATCAAGTTTACCTCCGATACATTTTAACAAAAAACAGTTGTAGTGCAATAATAGATTTGAGCAAATTCTAACCACTATGCGTATTGCGTTTCTTATCATTTCTGTTTTTATAACTATTACGCTATCGGCCCAACAAACTCCTGTCCTGGATAAAGAATATTACCTGCAAAAAAGCAGGCAGCAAAAAAGATGGGGCACCGCCGCCCTTGTATCGGGGTCGGTTACAGCAGCTGTAGGTGGTGCTATCTGGTTTTTAGCACCCATTGCAGGACTCTCCGAAACCGGTGATGTGAAAGGTGCAGAACGAACCGGTAAAACCCTTGTTATTGCAGGTGGAAGTATTGCTGCGCTAAGTATACCATTATACATTGCCAGTAAAAAGAATAGAGAAAAAGCAATGCTATACACTGGCACCAGTTCTATTTATGTACCGTTGAAAGGAACAGCTAATCAGTTAGCGATAGGGGTGCGTATTGGTATTTAATTTTGCCAAACAGCAACAACTCATTTGCAGATAATCTTTACTAAAACCACTTATTCCTTCTCTTATCCCAGGTAGTAAATCCAATTTTAAATTGAACAGGATTGGTGGTTTTGTTAGCTGCCGATGTAACCACATAAATTCCCACTTTAAATTTATCTAAAGGATTGAAAGGCGATTCAAAAGCTCTTTCCACGCCAACAAAAGCCTCTGCATAACGCAGGCTTTTTTCTTTAGAAACAAGGAAGCCAACACCACCCACTTCGCGGAGTTTTAAATTTTTGAGAAGAGGGATCTTATTTAAAAAGAATCCATTGAATTCATGCAGCAAGTGTCCTTCCCAAAAACGGCCAAGCACAGGGAAGGTGGAATCCATAGCCTTGAAGGAGTTGTTTGGATTGGAGAAGTAAAGAGGATCGCCACGGCGGATAAATTTATAATCTATCAAACGCAGGTCTCTTGATGTAACAAAATTGCCGGTCTTAACCGTGTACTTGGTAATACCCATCAAACCCGTATTTACCTGTTGTGTTAATCCATACTCCAGGTAATCAAAATCAACCTTGCTTTCAAACAAACCAGGAACACCCTTTCTCCATTCTATATAAAATGTTGGCCACTTCGATCCCAGGATGATTTTCTCTCTTGGTTCTCTTACATATTTCTGCCGTGGAGTGTATTGCAATTTCACCCTGCCATAAAAAGCATTGTACGGATCAAAGGGCACTGGTTGATTGTTATCAAAATCCAGTAGGCTATCAACAAACTTCCCGGTTTTGTAATTAGAAACAGACCGGCGGAAAGCCATTTCTGCATCAGCATAAAAGAACAACCCGTTGACTAGTTCTAATCCATGGCCAGCACTTACATAATTATTGAGGTAAATGTTGTTCTTCTTGATCATGTTGATCCATGCATCGCCCTGGTAAATAAACTGGAACTCCCTTCCTATAGCAAAATCATACACACCGCGGCTAAAAGGGTTGTATAAACGGTTCACCCGTATGTCTCCGTTCACATCTTTATTGCGGAAGCCATAACTAACATTGGCAAATACGTTTATGTTTTTACGGTTGGGAAAGTAGCGGTGAAAAGAGACGTTTGGATTAATGCGAACCCCGCCAAATGCAAATGGTTTGATCAGGTTCAACACGGGGTCAATATGCCAGGTGCGTTCGCTTTTTTGCCTGTAAAACGATTGGCCAAAGAAACCAACCTTTTTCCAGGTTATGGTATTGATGATGCGTTCAACCGAATCTCTGTATGCCCTGGTGTTAATTGCCTTGCTTACACTATCCTTAGCTCTGATGTATTGAATTTCCCGCTCTGATAATGGTTCCTTTCTTACAGTGGTCCAGAACGTACTGTCTTTATCATAGGCTGTTTGTGCGGTTGCACTTACTTCCACACCAAAATGCCTTTTGCCAAATTGTTTATTCAATTCAAAATCGGAGTACCTGGCAACGGTTTGTCCAGATAAACGACCGCCTTTTGTTTTTGAATAATAATTAAAGATCTGCCGTGTAACCATCCAGGCCTGCCCGTTCACAAATTCATGCTCCTGTTCCACTTCAAAAAAGTCATATTCCTGCAGGTGATAGGATGGAAAGCGGAAGCGGCAACCTAGTATGGCCCATGCACTGTCCGATACAATGATCTCTCCTTCAACCGTGGCATTGGTTAATTGGCGAGGCTTAACAGAGATAGTATAGACGCGGTACTTGCCATTGCGTTGCACCTTTAAAGTTTTAAACTTATAAGCAACCAAACCACTATAACTGACAGGCGAAACAAAAGGAGTAGGAGAGATAGCCGGCACCTTGATCAGGTTTTCATAAAAGTCAAATGTGCCATCGGTTACTGTAAGATAAAACAGGCTTTTTATGTCGCCGTCACGCCTTACACCCAATCGTTCTTCTCTTATTTTTCCTTCCGTGTTTTTATCCATGCGTAATGAGATCTCACTCATCAGCATTCCTTTAATATTATTTAACTCCTCAGTGGATCCTTTTCGGTTTGCAAAACCCGAATCAAGCTGCACAGCTTTGATATATACTTTAGCGGAGAAAGGGCCTCCTGCACTTCGAATGCTGTCTTTTTGCGAAACCAGCTTACGCATCACTTCTTCAGCACGGTCTTTTGCTTTGGCTTTGATGATGATCTCGTCCATGCTTTTGCCTTCTTCCTCTTCCAGTATCACGTTCTGCTGAATGTCTTCTTTTACAACAACAGGTATCACAACACCTTTATAACCAATCATGGTAAATACCAGGTCGTAAGTGCCGGGAGCCAACTGCATTTCGTAAGTACCATCTTCTTTGGTAAGAATTCCAAATTCTGCATTTTTTACTTGCACACTTGCAAAAGCCACTGGCTCCAGTTTGCTTGTAGTAACCTTACCGTATACTTTAAAGGTTTGTGCAAAAAGGAGAGAAGCGGTACAGCTAAAGAGAACAAAAAGGAAGAGCCGTCTGAACATGGGTAGCTATTGCGGCCGTAAAGGTGCATTTTATTCAGCGAAGGCTAAAAAAGCTCATCTATTTTTATAATGATTTAACAGCTAAATGAAATCGCTTTTAGCCTACTTACTTAAGCTCTTTTGCACAAATTCCGCTGCCATCAAGGTTTGTATGATGAGAACGGGCATTTCTGTGGCTAATTTTTGTCCGGCTGTTGTTTTATAGAACCGGATCATTTGCTTCATTTCTTTAGAACTGAATTGTTTTCGATAAATATGAATGACGGCATTGTCCAGCCATCTTTTGCCATCACCGTTAAAGAAACTTTCTTTTGCCTTGATGGTGGACGTTTTTGATGCGCTATCTGTGGCTTTAGCTTCTTCTTCGCTGAATTTATAAACGATTGCTTCATTGATGTTGAAGCCTCCTCTTAAATTACGAAAGGCAATGATCTGCCGTGTTAATTTATCATCAGGAGGTGTAGTAGTGTCTACAACATAATTCTTTGCAGCTACCGAGAGCTTATTAAAGATGTTGGGATCAATTGAAGTGGTTTGTGACGATCCTTCAAATGCAAAAAGAAAGCAAACAAAAAGTATGAAGCCATATCTCATAAAAACAGTTTCGTATCAAAGAAAAATCTTTTCCCTGATACGAAACAATTACCGTGTGTTCCGTTTCAATATAATGCCATGATAGGATATACTCTGACGGTTGGTGCTGGTTACATTTAAAGTTGCCGAACCTTTTGGAGAAACGATTAAGTACATTTCCCGAATGTCAGACGTTTGAGGATCGATAGTGATCTCCCATCCGCCTTTTCTCCGGTTTTTGATCTTATAGTCAAACTTTGAAGTATTCAATCGTACGCCGCCTTCTGCTGTACCGAACGAAGCGCTATATGCCCGGCCAAAATAAGGGAGGTAAACAGCAATACTGTCTTTTATCAATTGCATGTCATAATCAGAAGTGATAACCCTGCTGCTGCCATTTGATGGCAAGACCACCTGGGCCCTGAACATAAAATTTTTGGATTGGATCAGCTCTTTTATCTCCTGCTCTTTTTCCTGCGCAAATATTAAATTGAAACTGAGCAAGGCTGAAAGTAAAAACAATACAACTTTATATATGAATGCTGGTCTTTTCATAGTTTATTCCGATTTGCTTCTTTATTCCAAACCCTGTACCAGCAACAGCTTTGGAACGTTAAATCTCAATAGCCCCACGGATAGGTATCCGGCGGCTCCTTAGTATTAACCGGCGTTTGCAATGGATGAAGAGCAGTAGTTTTATCAATGAAAATAAAAGCATCATATCGTCGCGGAAGGATAGAAGGCACATAGTTGCCAAATTGCTCCCGTTGCGGATGATATACAACGCCAATGGCCCGGTGCCCGATCCAGCGATTTAAATCACGGTTGTTGCGGATGTCTTTTGAAAGAATGATCTTATCGGGAATACTTAACTGGTGAAGTATATACTCCCAACTGTCCTCTTTTGCTTCGGGCACATTCATCACTTTAATATCACTACCCCAGTTGTCTGCTGCTATTACAGTACCCTGATAAGATCCAAATCCAACGATGAACACATTATTCTCGCCATATTCTTTTCTCGCTAATTCACCCACGTTTGTCTGACCGGCCCTGCTCATATCTGTATACTTTGCATCACCAACATGGGTATTATGCTCCCACACAATGGCCTTAGAATTTTTTCCATGAAGTTGCAGCAGACGTTTTAATGTCAGGTTCATGTGCTGATCGCGGATGTTCCATGACGCAGCATCATCGGACACCATAGTGCGATAATAATTCTCACCATTCAAGGCAACCAAGGCATTTTGTTGCATTAGAAATCCTTGCTCATTCTTTGCCACATCATCACCTGTAACCTTTTTAATAGATTGCCACAAGCGATTGGTTTCTCCTTTGCAACTAGCTGAGGCATCACGAACTGCCAGGGCATATTGATACGCATCAGCACTATAAGGCTGAAAACAGTTATGCACTTTATTGGCTGCCTGTTGAATAGCAGGGTCTGCGTTTTTGATATGGGGCATCAGCTCTGCCATTGATTCCCACAGGCAATAAACATCCAATCCAAAAAATCCTATTTTATTATTTGTGCCCTGTGCCTGGTTATAATTGTTCAGCCAATGCACCAAAGAAGCTACTTCATAATTACCCCACATCCAGGTGGGCCATCGGTTGTATTGTTTTAGTAATTGAACCACTGCAGCACTGTCCTGTTTCCCACCTTTAATAAAATTATTTACCCTGTAGCTGTCAGCCCATTCACCTTCGACAGCTATGAAGTCAAAACCTTTTTCCTGTATCAATCTTTTTGAGATAGCCGTTCGCCAGGTGTAATACTCTGCAGTGCCGTGAGATGCTTCACCCAGGAGAACGACCCTGGCATCACCTATCTGTTCCATCAAAACATCCAGATCTTTTTCTGACCGTAATGGATGGTGCGGGATGTTTATGGTTACTGCTTTGTCGACTAATGGTGCGTTTTGCAACCTTCTTGACTTGCATGTAAAAAAGATAAAAGCAATGCTTATGATGAGTAGTATAATTAGAGGAAACTTTTTCATTAAGGTGTTACAACAAATACAACACCATTCTGAAAAGGATGAGATGCAGATCAGCTCTGCATTTCGCTCTTTTTTATTGATTCAATAAAGCCGATCATCCTGTCGTAATGAGAACCTTTCCAGTAGATCTTTTTGCAGTTACCGCATTGATAGAAATCAGGAAAAGCATCATAGATATTTTGAGGAAGCTGGTGAGCAATAGCTATTTTCTCAACAGGTGCTATAGATCCGTTGCAAGATAAACACCTTCTAAAAGGTTGTATCAATTGATATAGCTGGTATCGTTGCATCACTTCTCTTAGTTGTTCTTTGGTATGTTGCGATCGTAACCAGTAACCCCATTCAATTGATTTGTGTTTCAACAAGCCTATATCCCTGGTTAAAACAATTCTTTGTTCTGTTAGTGCTGTTTGAGCAATGAAGTGATCGGAATAGTTGGTTTCATAATACGTATCAAAACCTAATAGCCGCAACTTTCTGGCGAGGCCTCCTAAATGAACATCTAAAATGAATTGTAAAGGGAATGAACTTCTCAATGTATAATTTTCAGGAAGTTCTAACTGATGCTTTGAGGGATATACTTCAACTATATCCTTATTTGAAATGTTTGCTGTAAATGGGATGGGATGATTGTTTTGTAAAATAACATCCACTTCCACATGCGGAATACCAATAGCTTCAATATCATCTTTAACAGAAGGATTGCCATTGAAGCTATATTCTATAAATTGGTTTTTCTTTGAATGAAATAAGAAGTCGTTAAGTGACAAATGAAAACGGAACAAAACCACATTTTTCATTACTCATTCACTCTTCCATGCCAGCGATCAACTTGCTTTTCTTTTTGCTTGCGCAATATGCTTTGAAGCTTGTTAACAGCCGAATCAACAGATTGCTCAAATTCAGGGCTATGCTCTTTTACAAACAAGTCGTTACCCGGAACTTCCAAACGAATTTCGCAATAGTCATTTGGTGTTACTCTTTCCGGTCCCTGAAATAAGATCACATTAGCCCTTATGATATGATCGTTAGGCTTCAATTTATCCAGTTTCTCGTGTATATAGCTTTCTAAACTATCACTTGCCTTAAATCCTAATGATTGAATAATAACATCCATAATCCTCAATTTTTAAAAGAGTTAACCATTATTATACCAGAACTATACAACTGCTTTAGCATGTTGCATATGTGTTTCATAAATTTCCTTTTGCAATTCCTTATTGATGGTAACGCCTGCTTTAGCACCTTCTGCAGCAGCCACAACAACAAGATGCATGTCTTTGTCAGCATCACCGGCAACATATAGTCCAGGTGTATTTGTTTGTTGAAAGCGGTTGGTTACTACCACACCTTTCTCACTGATGTCGCAATTGAATACTTCAGCCAGGTTACATTGCTGGCTAAAGCCATTTACAAAAAACAAGGCATCGCATTCTTTTTCATCCCCGTTCTTAAAAATGATCTTCCTTAACTGATCGCTTTCGCTGTATAGTTTTGCTATGGGAGTTTTGATAACCAGAATATTGTTGGCGTCAAGATATTCTTTATGCTTTTGCTTTAGGTTGTTTTTCCCATCGGTGTATAAGGTAACATGTTTGCTCCATCCTTTCAGGTTCAGGGCCAGCTCATAGCCATTTTTGTTTTTGGCATAAACACCAAGCTTTTTATCTCTTACTTCCCAGCCGTCGCAATATGGGCAATGATGTACTGATTTGCCATATAACTCTTTAAACCCTTCCACTTCCGGAACATTGTCCTGAAGACCTGTTGCGATCAAGAGCTTTTTTGAATAGTGTGTATTCTGATCTTCATCCCTCACAACAAAAACACCTTCGCTGTTCTTCTTTGCCTGAAGCACTTTTTTATTCAGCTTTTGTACTCCGTACTTAGCTATTTCCTGCTGACAGATCTTTAAAAATTCTGTTGGGAGCACATCGTCGCGGGTAAGATAATTATGCATTCCGTGGGAATATTGATTGCGATAGGTCCCCGAGTCAAACAATAATACCTTTCGTCTGCACCGGCCTAATACAACGGCTGCGTTCAATCCTGCAGGTCCACCTCCAACAATAATAACATCGTGTAATTCCATGGTCTTATGGTAACAAATTAGGTGCTACACTTCGTAAATGAAGAACGGATGAGCATGGCCTTGCTTTATCAAAATATTCTTTGCCACATTAAATACTTTCACACCACTTGATGTAGTGCCTTCAAATGTACCTATATGTGCATGGCCGTGAAAGGCAGCTACCACACCTCGTCTGTTCAAAGGTTCGGCTAACCGGGAGGAGCCTAAGAAGGGGAAGATCGCTTCAGGCTCTCCTAATACGGTTTCTTGTATGGGAGCATAATGCAATACAGCAATTTTTTTTACGTCTTCGTAATCTTGATCCAGGCGGGCCAGTGCCCTGTCAAGATGCAAGGCCTCATCTACAGCTTCCTGTACAAATGCTTTCATAGCACCTTCGCCAAACATAGAAAGCATATGGTTATCAAAACCACCTCCAAACCCTTTTACACCGGCAAAGCCTACGCCCTGTATCACAACCGATTCACCATCTAAAACGTAAACGCCTTCCTTATGTAAGATCTGGCGAATTAATTTATGCCGTCCTTTTTCATAATCATGATTTCCCAAAACAGCTACTACAGGAATGGTGCACGACTTCAATTCATCTGCTAAAAGCTGTGCTTCCAGTTCATCACCAGTATCTGTCAGGTCGCCGCAAAGCACCAGCACATCTGCTGTTTTTGAAACTTCTTTAAAGTGATCTGTCCATTTTCCTTTATCCGTATCTCTTACATGCACATCGCCAACTGCTGCCACTCTTACTTTTCCATTTTCATTTGCCATAGGCTAAACTGTTTTTATAGTGCAGGCCTTATAATTCCATTCTTTAATATCTACTTCGTATTGTGTATTATCGATAATAGTACCACGACACACCTTTTCTACAGGGTGCGGCAATTCATATTGTTCCTGTGCCCGCCTCATTAACTCATCAAACAACCAACGGGGGATAATATCATGAAACTCTGAAGGGTAAACAAATTGAAACAGGATCACATGAGAAAGCAATAGGTGCCAATGCTTATCTATTCGATCAAGTATTCTTTTCCAGTCCAATTCTTTTCCCTGTTTCAGAATAAGGTGATTAATGTCGGCACCGTCGTAACGTTCCCTGTTTTGCACATAACATTTACACCACAATAATTCTTCCGCAGGAATGATATAGGCATCTTCGCCCAACACTTTTGTTTTAATGGCATTATCATACCAGCCTTCATCAACCGTACAAATGTTATTTACTGTATCGAAGATGATATCTATATAATTTTCGCCTTTAAATATCTTGGCTAGCCAACGTACATCTGTTAATTCAGTGTCATAACCATTATCAGCAAAGTGCTTTAATATTTTAGTGTATTCATTTGCCCGGCAGAATATGTCCAGGTCTTTCATGGGTTTATAAATGCCTGTGTATTGCATTAGGGCCAGCCCGCCGCCTAACATGTACCGGGCACCACTTTCATTTAATAGTTGTATTGCATCTCTGTAAAACTCTTGCGCCTCTTTTTGTTGCTCTCCGGTCACTACTACAAGATGGTTTGCTTTCATAAAAATTGTTTAGAATAAAAAAGCCCTTACGGGCATTGGGAATAGGAAAAAGACCGTGCCAGAATCTTCCACAACTGTTGAGAACTAAGTTGTTAAAACTCAATAGCGTTTACTGCGGCATTAATTTGGTATATGTGTAGGAAAACAAGGTTATGGAACAAGAAAGAGATAACAGACAAGAATTTGAAACAGCTAACGACCGTACCACTTTTATGACGGATGAGCAAAAATGCCTTGAACATTTAGAAAGCATAGGTTACATAGACCAGTTTAGAGTGGTAAATAAATATCTTACATCAGTGAACAACCCTAAAATAAAATATAAGCCTTCTGATGTGAAAGCGGCTAATTTTTATCGATTTGAAGGACCTTCCAATCCGGATGATATGTCAATTGTATATGCCATTGAAACCTGCGATGGAAAGAAGGGTACATTAACAGATGCTTACGGAAGATTTTCAGATGATGATACCAGCGATTTTATGAAGCAGGTGGATACTTCTAAACAAGTTGCCAAGCTTTGGGAAGCTGGCGATAAATAAAGAATAAAAAGCAACACTCCGGGTGTTGCTTTTTTGTTTAGGGCTATTTTTCTACAGTTTTTTCAACTGTATTGGTTTGTGTGCTGTTCAGGTAACTGGTTGTTTCAGTCTTTGTTAATACCACCAGGCTGGCTTCTTCTTCAAAATAATAATGTGTTCCAATAAATCTTTTTACATGAAGCCTGGTTTCTTTTGGCAGATGATATTGCAACTTCCAGAAGTCCCGGCTACCTGATCTTTTAATTGCCTTATATACATTTCCGGGTCCGGCATTATAGGCTGCAATCACTAAGAGCCAGTCGCCAAATTCGTTGTGCAGCTTTCTTAAATATTTTGCAGCAGCTATTGTGCTCCGGTAACTATACTTACGTTCATCATACTTGCTGCTGATCTTCAGCCCAACTGTTTTTGCAGTGGAAGGCATGAACTGCCATAAGCCCACTGCACCACACCTTGATACAGCTGTTGGTTTAAGTTTCGATTCTATAACCGCCAGGTATTTTAATTCAACCGGCAGATCATATTTTGTGAACACAGAATCGATCATGTCAAAGTAATGTTTGCTTCGTTCTTCTACTTTCTGTAAGGTTTCTCGGTTGCTTTTTACAAAGTCTTTTGCAAAGGCGGACGCCTGTTTGTTCAGTTGCATTTTTGGTGCAGCCGCCTGTAAGCTATCAATAGTGTTCAGATCAACTGCGGTGTCCCCAGGTTCCTGAATGCTGTCTTGTAGAGAAGTGTTTTGATCCGGGGACGCTGCTGCGGTTAAGATCATCAAAAGAAACAGGTATAAAAACCAGCTTCCTTTTGTAAAAGTTGCTTTCAACATTGTTTGGTGTTTTCGTTAAACAATGCCGACCCTAAGGTTTGGATTGAAAGCTTTACAAAGGAGTATTGGAAGGAAGTGCAACTGGTTTCCGTGGGTACGGTTAATAAGGCTTTTCAAAAACGGAGTGTTGCACAAAAACAAATAGCTGGGTCAAAAGTAGAAGGGATTGCCGAAGGCTCATAGCTTTTGGGGCTTAGGAAAACTACGAACCATGCGTAACTATATCAAAACCAAAGCTGTTGCTACGAAAGAAACACGGGTGAAAATTAGTCAGTGCTGACTGCCACCATACGAAAAGCTATGAAGTAAGTGAAAGGATACAAAGCTGCTTGCTATCATCATTTTATACAAAGTCTGCACATAAACTTAATGGCTTAGTGGGGCACTAGCCATTAATCAAATAATGGTGATAGAGCCTTTAGTTAAGTGGAAAGAATAAATAGCTTTCAGAGGTTGTTGACATCATACTTTAATAGCGGCGTGTACCCGAGACGGCTCGTCGTATCAGTGCCACAATTAAAGTAAACAGGGCAGAACCAATGATGGCCCAAATAATGGGGAAGGACTTGCCTTCAATTTTAATAGCAAAGATCTCTGGTAAGCCAAATTCGCCTGCCAGCCACATACCGAGGTAAGCACCAATAAAGCCTACTACAATAGATACCAGGCAGCCTCCAAGGCTGTAACCTGCCAGTGATTGACCAATAGAGCCGCAGATGGCAGCAATTACCAGCAAAACAATAAAGCCAATGAGTGTCATAGTCTGAAGTTAGAGTTAAAGGAATAAGCCATGCGGCACATGCAGTATTGCAAAGATTGTTCCTTACCGAAGCCGAGCAGGGTTATTGGATTATCGGGTTTTCGAATAAAAACGTAAGATTTAGGGTGGAGTTACGGGAACAGATGTAATTGCATTAAGAATACATTAGCAAATCGAAGAAAATAAAATCGCTTCTTCCCGTTAATAAGGTTCAAACCTAATGCCTGATGAAAAGACTTTGGCTGCTTACCGTACTGTTTTGTATTGCCTTTCCTTTTTTGTCGTTTAAAGAAAAGAAGCCTGCTGCTAAAAAGAAAAGTTCTATAGCTGCAATAAGTAAAACGCTAGCCTACCCGGTGGCAGGTAAAAGGAGCAAAGTAGGCAGTTACTGGGGCGCCAGTCGTAGCGGTGGCACACGCAAGCATAAAGGCATTGACATCTTCGCCAGGAAAGGAACTCCAGTTGTAGCCCTGGCCGATGGCATCATTACGTTAAAAGATAAAACTCCTGTTGGCGGAAAAGTTTTGTGGTTGAAACCATCCAATCATTCCTGGTCTGCTTACTATGCACATCTGGATAAGCAACTGGTAAAAGAAGGTCAATATGTCCGGAAAGGGCAGGTGATTGGAACAGTTGGCAACACAGGCAATGCCCGGTACACACCATCACACCTTCATTTTGGTATTTATACGGCCCGTGGGCCTGTGAACCCATTGCCTTACGTTAAGCACTCTACTAAGATTGTAGTTGCAAAGAAAAAGAAAACGACAGCTTCCGGCAATGCTAAAATGAAAAAGGCCAGGACAAAGAGATAACATCTGTACTACTTGCATGAATTCTTAAGTAACAACATCCCCGAATTACACTAATTTGCCGGCCATAAATTTTTGGCAATGTATTTTACCTCGGCAGATATACAGGCACGCCGCCAGCGGCTGCAAACTAAATGGGATGAGCTATTATCTTCAGATGAAATAGTAATTGTGTATTCCGGAAACCCGATACAAAAACCGGGAGTGCTGGACCAGACTTACCCTTTCTTACCGCATCCTGCTTACTTCTGGCTTACAGGCAGAAGGAGAGAAAGTGAGGCCGTTGCCTATGGTAAAAACCTTGGCTGGATCGAATTTCAAAAAGAGATCGGCGCAGATGAAGCGGTATGGGAAGGTGAACGAACTGACATTTTAGTAAATGAAAAAGGGAGGTCGAAAAAGGAAATGGCATCGTTCATTTCTGATAATAAGTTTTCTCACATTCATTCTTTAGGACAAACAGGAGTACCGGTTGAAGGCAAAACTTTTGAATTAAGAACCGCATTAGACAGGGTTCGAAGAAAGAAGGATGCAGCTGAAGTCAGACTCTTTCAACAACTGGCACAAATTGCCAAAGCAGGTTATGATAAAATAGAAGAAGTACTGCAGCCTGGTATAAGCGAGAAAGAAATTCAAATTGCTTATGAAGGTGCCATACTGAAAGAAGGAGCACATGGAGTTCCTTATGATACTATAGTTGGTAGCGGTCCTAATTCGGCCATTCTTCATGCATTGCCTACACAAAGAATCATTAAAGAAGGTGAGTTTATGCTGGTAGATGCAGGTGCTGATATTTATGATTATTGCGTGGATATTACCCGTGTTTTTCCATCATCAAATTCAATCACATCGCAACATAAAAGCCTTTACCAGTTAGTACTGAAGGCACATGCGGAATGCATTGCTATGGCCAAACCTGGAGTAATGTGGCATGATGTGCACCTGCAAGCTGCAAAGGCGATCACAGAAGGATTGGTTGACATTGGAATTCTGAAAGGAAATGTATCTGCTTTACTGGAGAAAGAAGCCATTGCAGTTTTTTTTCCGCACGGTGTCGGACATCTTGTAGGATTAAGAGTGCGGGATACAGGCCATGAAGAAAATCTTCATCCAAAAACTTATGCGGGTGCAAGGGTGCGGGTAGATATTGAACTGGAAGAAGATCATTTTATTACCGTAGAACCCGGGTGTTATTTTATTGATGCTTTGCTGGACGATCCAAACGTTCGTAGTAAATACGTTGAAGACATTAACTGGAGCGAAGTTGAAAAATGGAAAGGAATTGGTGGCGTTCGAATTGAAGACAATATCCTGATTACTCAGGATGGTAATGATAATCTTACTATAGATGTTCCGAAAAGTAGCGGGTTTTAATTCTGTAGGATATAAAAGAGTTTGTGATTATTGCCTACCACTAAAGCACCAGTGAATAATACCTTTCCAAAACAAGCCGGCTAGCTAACAAGCTTAAATGCATGTGCATGCACTTCTTTCACCCTTGCATAATTCACAGAGTAAAAAATCTGCTTTCCGTTTCTTTCTGTATGGACCAACTCGGCTCTTCGTAAAATAGCCAGGTGTTGCGAGGCTACAGATTGTTCTATCCGAAGTTTCACATATAGGGCTGTTACAGTCATTTGCATATTACTATGCAAAAGCTCCAGCATTTGGCGCCTTAAAGGATGATTGATGGCCCGGAAAACAAGAGCTGCTTTTTTAAGTTGAACAACATCAAGCTTCAATTCCTGGCGTACTTCAGAAGTTGTCATAGTGTGAGTTTAGGGAAAGATAACAAGAATCTTTTATAAAGGGAAAATTCTATAGATACTAATATCGTCGGCACTATATCGCTGGCTCTGAGCCTTAAATGAAATAAAAAAGGCTGGATAGAAATCCTGCCTCGTTTAAAATCCAATATCCTATGAAAAACCGAGACGAAACTACTATTCAAAAATGGTATTGACAATAGTAAAAACCCTTCATTTTAAAACTGTTTTACAGTTATTGTAAAACAATTCACCAGGTCTTTAAATGAAAATATTAAACAGTTAGAATCTTCTGGCTTGTAAAGACTTCAATTACGAGTTGAAGAACGAAGGTTTATCAGAAAGGCAAATTGAAAAAGACTTCAATCGTATAATTTGGTTACATAGTCGCATATCGTAATGCTGAAGAAGTAGATAACATTTGCTTCCAGACTAAGCTATTACAAGAAGGATTGTTTAAAGATTTTCCGCAACACTTATTACAGCCATTACTGAGCCTGTGTTGTCCTTTACAGGTATCAGCTCCTGATTATAATAAGCATCCCTTTTAATATACTTTGCTTTAAGTATTTGAATGCGTTGTCCTTTGAAAGCTCTTTTTAGATTGTTTAACCGCTCATCGCCTTTTACATAAGGAAACAAATCTTCCAGCTTTTTGCCTATTGCATGTTCTCTTTTTATTTTAAAAAGGTATTCGCAGTTCCTATTCCAGAAGATGATCCTGTGATTAGGATCTAAAGCACTTATGATCCATTTAGGATGGTGAAGCATTTCATCTTCGCTAAGATGTAGAACGGCACTTAGTGCTACCATATTGGAGTTGGAGATTTGTATTGATTATACGTAAGGTAATGCGGGGCCGTTAAAGGTAAGGTTTTCAATGTTGTTTCAAAAAGAGGGTTGATAATAGCTGTTGCTAATACAGCTTTTCACTTCATGTGTTCTATTGATTAATTGGCACTTGTAAAAGCTAATAAAAGCCCCCGATATAAACCAGGGCGTCTAAACTGCTTGGAAAAGAATTTTAACTCAAATAAAGTGCGGATGATATACGAACTAACAATTTAGAAGGTTGGGTGCTAATTTGAAGGCCCCAGCTATTTTTAAGTATAAGACTGCTAGCTGATAAAAGAAATTTTGCAGATGAGGTTAATGCATTGTAGATTTAGAAAACCATCTAATCCTTATGCAACCAAACCATACCAACCTAAACCCTGCAGAAAGCCTGCTTGTATTACTCATTTCAAAGGAAACATTTACTGACCACTACATCTGCCTTGTAGAAAAAGAATCGGAGCACACAACACTAAATATTGTACGCTTAAAAGACGAAGAGCTTTTACATAATCATGTCACGCAGAGCTCCATTAATAAAAAAGTCGCTCAATTGAAATTGAACCAGATTTAAAATGGCTTTGAAAAGGCATTATGGATTTCCTGTTAATTGGGGAATGCGTGTCTGCAGGTCTTTGCTTCTTCCTTCCTTCTCTTCCCCATTTTGCTTATGATTAGCTACGAAGCTTTTTATCAAAAAAGATTCCTTGTCAGATATCCTGTATCGGAAATGACTTTTGAAGCTATTCTGAAAATAAAATCTATAAATCCTGTCTCAACAGCTAAAGGGCATCCCTTTTGTAGTATGAGTGATACATACACATCCCATGACTGCCACTTATTTCAATACCCTAGCACCTACAGAACAATACGACCTTATAATGAAAGAAGGAGTTTATTTAATGGAACGCTTTGACTATAACGTTACCTGTACTCTTTTTCAGCATGGAAGTATTTATGTGGAGTTTCATTTTTCTATAGAACCAAAGAAGCTTTTTTATATCTATGCTTTTGAGGACGAACAGTATCTTGAACCCTACCTCAAGAAAGTGAACATTTCTCCACTTCAGCAAATATTAAGTTCGTAAGCAAACCTTTTCTGAAAAGGTATCGTCTATCCTTTAATCTATTCCTTCCAGCTACTCTATGAATACATAATCCCCTTGTTAGTAAAACAAAATTGAGCCCTCCTTAATGGAGGGTTTTTTATAAGGTTCACAGCACTTATATTATTAAAATTTTTGTTTGAGAAAACCTGTTCCTGGGTTCGCTTAATACTAAACATTTTCTATAGAAATTTGCACCCTACTGGCTAGAAAGATTTTTAAAGGCAATGGAAAAGAAATTAAGGCTTGAACTTCTTCACAGGAAAATGATACAGGAAATAATGGATTATGCTATTATCCTGATGGACCTTGATGGAACGATTCTATCATGGAACAAAGGTGCTGAGAGCATTAAAGGATATAAAGCCGAAGAGATCATTGGGCAAAACTTCAGAATATTTTACCTTCCAAAGCATAGGGAAGAAAGACTTCCGGAAAAATTACTCCAACAGGCCGAAAAAGAAGGAAGGGCCAAACATATTGGTATGCGGGTAAGAAAGGATGGTACCACTTTCTGGGGCAGCATTTTAATAACAGCCTTGCACGATGATGATAATAATGTAGTAGGCTTTACAAAACTTACACGAGAGCTTTCAGATAATGAGATTGGTTAATTCGGTTGGCCGAGGTAGAAAGCTTAACCAATAGAGGTCTTACTTGCCAGCTGCTTTCGCATCCTGTACGTCAACATAAAATTCCAGGATACTGTTTGGTGGAATCTTAGCAGATCGTGTTCGGATAGAATACGCCAGTCCGGAAGGAATAACTAATTTGATCCTGCCACCTGTCTTCACCAATGGAACGGCTAACTGCCATGCCTTGATCAATCCTTTTAATAAAAACGTGTAGGTTTCTGTAGCACTGCCGCTGATCACTTCATCAGTACCAAAAATGCGCAGTTGGTAACGGGCAACAATAGAATCGTTTACTGTGAATGATTTACCATCACCGGGATGGAGTATTTTGTAATAAACACCTTCAATGTTCTGATCAACATCTGTTTTACCTGAAGCTATTGCAGCTGCTATGATGGCCTTATCTGCCCCGAATTGCTCAACGCTGTCTACATTGCTTAAAAAGGGTGGGGGTGGTGCGATGGTAAATTGTGCATCATCCAATTTTCTCCACCGCCCTGTAGTCGGTTGCACCATTACATTGGTGAACGATGCAGAGATGTTGTTTTTCCTGCCACTGGATTTTATAGCACTCAGATTAGTAACAGGCAATTGTTCTCCATTGATGCGGCAGGTACCTATTAATTTCCATTTCTGCTGTTGAGGTAAATAGATATAGCCTGAGTACAACGCAAATTTATCGACAGTATCCACCGCAGTTGCTATCATCAACTTGTAGGTAGTATTCAATTGCCAGTTGAAATTCCACTCCAATTCATCTTTTTCTTTTTTAACATTCAAACCTGTTGCTATTACTTGTGCAGAAGAAGGAAACTCAAAACTGACCTCGCCTTTGTTCTTTTCTTTTTCTATCAACAGCTTTACATGTTTTACACCTATGCCTGAATATACTTCTTTCTTTCCGATGCCGGTAACATTTACATCTGTAATAAATGAAGCACCTTTTATAGAATCCGGAAGCAGATAACGTATCGTAGAATCCTTATCAGCAGCTTTAGTTTGTAATGCAAACAGGATGAATAACAAGACAAAAACTCTCATGGCGTTTGTTTATTCAAACTTATGCGAAAAGCTCAAGAACCATATTGGTATCTGGATAAACTCATCTGTTATCTACATGGTACACCCTTTGAGGCACCTTTGAAAACAGTTTATGGAACAGAGTAAAGACAACAAAGCTATACCGATGACATCGGTAAATAGTGGTAAGATCAGAGAAGTGGCACCGGATGTGGCCTATTATACCAACCAGATAGTAAACCTGGTGATGATTGGACATCCTGGTAATGATTGGGTGCTGATAGATGCAGGAATGCCTAAGTCGGCAAATGACATAAAAGAAGCTGCAAATAATCGTTTTGAAGGAAGACCTCCTAAAGCCATTATATTAACGCATGGTCATTTCGATCATGTTGGGTCCATAGTAGATTTAATACTTGACTGGAATGTAAAAGTATATGCGCATCCTGACGAGTTTCCTTTTCTTACTGGTCAGCAAGCCTATCCTGAACCAGACACATCGGTTGAGGGCGGTATGCTGGCAAAGATTTCTTCTATTTATCCTAATGAACCGATAGATATTCATGAAGCTTTGGAAATGCTTACACCTGGTGGAAGCGTTCCGCATTTACCTGGTTGGCAATGGATACATGTTCCGGGACATTCACCTGGACAGATTGCTCTCTTCCGCGAAAGTGATGGCATACTCATTTCAGCAGATGCCATTGTACTGTGCAACAAGATTCTATGTATCGTGTGCTGGTGCAGGATAAAGAAGTATGTGGCCCTCCGGTGTATCTCACTACAGATTGGAACTTAGCTTATGAATCAGTAAAGCGGTTGGTGCAGCTGGCTCCAAATATTCTTGTTCCCGGGCATGGAACAGCAATGCAGGGCGAAGAATTAAAGAAGGGATTGCAAAAGCTTGTAAGTAATTGGAATGAAGTTGCAGTACCTTCTCACGGAAAGTGGGTGATGGATAGTGACTAAACAACAATAATAGAACTACACACCTATTCTCTGATCTGAAAAATAATTAAGTTGGCTATCCACACTCTGGTAAAACAACATCTTCATAGAGAAGAAGGTATTGTAATTGAATTTTTCCACACAACTTGCAATCGCTGCCTGCCCCGATTATATTGTGCGCAAAAAACCAATTTCATGAAACGATTTATGTATGTGTGTTTGTTAGCCGGCATCAGTTCAACGGCCGTAGCGCAAAATCCGTCCTTTGCAGTAGATGACAATGAATTTAAAGTTGACAAAAAGGTAGTGGCCAAAGTAAAAAGTGTAAAGCTAGGCGGCTTCCAGGGAAGAGAGATGAGGCTGTTAGGAGCTAATGATGAAATGCTACTCGGCATTCCTGTGCAAACCCTTACGGTTGGTAATCCTCCACGTTATATCAATTATGCAAGTATTACTGTTCCGTCTTTAAACGACAGCATCCAAATCTATATGGATAGCCTGCAGGCGGATGGAGTGAAGATCGGGCTTGCTGCACCCAACGAAGAGGCCTGGGCTGATTATTTCTTCAGAAAGAAAATAGTAAATGAAGACGGCAGCCTTAATATGGATAATGTAAAAGCATTAAAGGCCCGTTATCCGATTGGTGTGGTACAAGACTATAATCAAAAGGCAAAGCTTGCAGCGGAATGTGCAAAACAAATCAATACACCAACCAACCGCGATGCATCTAAAACTGCTGTGGTAACTGAGCTAAGCAGGGAAACTAGTGGTAATGATGTTGTGATCAAATACAAAGCAGAACATAACGGTACTGTAATTGGCGAGATCATAGGAAAAGGCCCTGCTGTTAATTTAGCCAACGAAAGGGCAGAGGTGGATTTTAAGTCAAAAATCATCTATAAAAAGGCAGACATGGAAAACCAGCCTATGTCTTTTGAAATATTCAATACCCAGGGTTGCAAGCTAGCTACCTATGCAGGTATGTCAAAATCCTTGGCTACCGTAAGAGCAGATAAGGGTGGTTCACATGGCATCATGAAACCGATATTAGATGGCAAGGCAGAAACAGTTAAAACGAGATTGGAAGTAGTAACTGCTATGGTAGATTATTTAATTAAGCTAGGTTATTATTAGTGTAACCTTCGGCGGTTAACCTTTTTAAAACAAGTTTTATCATTCGCCATCTCTTCTTTGCAACCAATGCAAAAAGAGATGGCGAATTTGTTTTTTTTCGCCGGGTTGTACTAGAATATAATTGATTATTTATGAAGCAATACAAGGTGTCCCTTTGTCTAATGCGGGTAGCAAAACAATCTATGCACCGCAGCAAAGGCTAACCATATGTGTTGCAATCCTGTCCAGGTGCGAAAGGTGTGTAGGCTTAGTATAGTATTCAACACCCATGCGGTTAAAGCTAGTCTTATCATCCGGTTTTTCACTCGAAGAAAAGATCAACACCGGCACGTCACCCAATTCTTCATCTTTCTTTAAACGCCGAAAAGTTTCTTTACCATCAAGGAAAGGCATGTTCAGGTCCAATACAATAAGACAGGGTAGGTTGCTTTTCTTTGTTTCCTGTAACAGTTGCAATGCCTGCAAGCCATTTTCTGCCAGCTTCACTTTTACCATGGGGTCTGCTTTATGAATGGCTTCTGTCAGCATTTCCCTGTCATCGGCATCATCATCTACATACAGGATGAATTTCTCTTTATCACACATGGTATCCTTCGCGTTTCAGGTTAATCGTTTCTTCGTCTTCTGGTTTTGCTCCTTCTTTTGTCAAAGGCAACCATATATCTACCATTGCGCCTTTGCCTATTTGACTGTGTATGCTTATATCGCCGCCATGATGTTCTACAATCCTTTTGCAAAGCGATAATCCTAATCCGCGGCCACTTTGATCATGCAGCCTCCGGAAAAGATCAAACACCTGTTCATTGTATTCAGCATCAAATCCGATCCCTTTGTCTTCAATCTCTATTTTCAGGTAGTCTGCATATTTGTATTTATCCTTTAGTTTTCTGAACTGGTTTTGAGATAAGGTCATGCAACTGATACGTAACTCCACAATATCGTCTTTTCTGAATCGCACAGCATTGTTCACAATCTCCCGAAAAAGAAAATGTACCTGATCTGCATCGGCTTCAATAGAAGGTAGTTCATCCATCTTCATGTTGATCTTTACTTCTCCATGCTCTTTTTCTACTTCAAGCCTTATTTGTCTAAAGAGGTCTTTCAACTCAATGGTGCGATAATGAACATTAGCATCTGTAAGCCATACATATTGCTGAAGGCCTGAAACAATGGTGCGAAGTTGTTGTGATACTTTGTGAACTTTTTTCAAGGTGGTTTTTTGTGTAGCTGCGTCTTCTGTTTCCAAAGCAACATTAGCGAACAAAAACAATTTTCTTAATGGCTCCTGGAGATCGTGTGTCACCACCCGGTTAAACTGTCGCATTTCATCGTTCTGACGTGCAACAGTGAACAGTTGCTGGTCTAATTGTTCTGAGTATTCCTGTAACGAAGTTTTTGCCTGTTGTAATGATAGGTTTTCCCTTAAAGCATTTTCTGCTGCCTTTCGGGCAGATACTAATTCATCTTCAAAACGTTTGCGGTTATGCACCGCAATTCCTGCATAATCAATAGCATATCCTTGTTCTGATTGGCGCCGGCTGGCATTTACCAGCAGCGGGAGTTCTTTCCCATCTTTTGTTTTTATTGTGATGTATATTTCCTCAGCACGACCATGCAGTTTGATCAGGGGCAGAAAATGCGTTTGCTGAAAAATGCGTGTGGCTACTGTCAGGATAATATCCTGTTGTTTCCCGATCAATTCGTGACGATTGAAACCTGTGTGGTGACAAAAAAGTTGATTGACATCAGCAAGAGTGCCGTCAGATGCTACCGACCATAATAAGCAAGGTGCTTCTGCAGTTGTCATCATTATTAAGCTGCTGTTGAAAGATATTCTTTAATTAACTCTATCGTTTCTTCTGGTTCGCTCATGTGCGGACAATGACCTGTGGCTTTCATCACCCGCAATGTGCTATGCGGTAAATTTTTTTTCAGGTATTCGCCTACTTCAGTTGGTGCAATAATGTCTTCGGAGCATTGCAGCAATAAAACAGGAATAGTATTCTTCTTCAAGTCTGCACGGTTGTCGGAAAAGAAAGTGGCTTCAGCAAACCGCCGGGCAATTACCGGGTCGGTTGAGCAAAAGCTATCGGTTAGTTCCTGTCCCAGTTGCGGACGATCTTTATTGCCCATAATATTCGGCGCTAAGAAATTAGCCCAGCCTATATAATTCTTTTCCATCGTATCAAGCAATCCCTCAATATCCTTTCGCTCAAAACCACCCTTGTAATCACCATCGTTAATGTAGCTGGGAGAAGGGCCAACCATCACCATTCGCTCAAAATAATGTGGCGACTTTAAGGCAGCCAGGAGGCCGATCATAGAGCTAACAGAATGACCTACAAAGATGGCATCACGCAATTTCAGCTCATCACAAATGTCAAGCACATCCTGTGCATACCCATACAGCGAGCTATAGCGTTCCGGATTGTAGGCCGAGATATCAGACTTGCCTGCACCAACGTAATCGAATAAAATGATCTGGTAATCGTTTTCAAAAGCAGGAGTGATGAAACGCCACATGTTCTGGTCGCAACCAAAGCCGTGTGCAAATAACATGGGCTGCTTTCCTTTGCCAAACACTTTTACATTGTTGCGCACAGCAACCGAAGTGCTTGTTGTTTCGCTGGTCATCATTTGTTAAGGGAGTTTGAGGAAAAAATCAGGTGCAATTTAAACAAATCAGGTTATACGCCGAGCGATTACAGTATAAATAAAAACCCTTCTGATTATGCACCAGAAGGGTTTTCTGTTCCAATTCCCCACCTAACCAATCGCACCTAAAATATATGTTGATTTCGTAGTTATTCGTATACTTCCTAAATAATGCCAATGTGAATGTAAAGGTGAATTAAGGTGGATATTCTTTATTCCTGTGGAATCCACACCACATTTGTAGAAGATTTTTGTGTCAATATACACCAACAACGTACAAACCCTGTTGAAACTCGTAAATTCCCTGTGGAAATAGAAGCCGGCCCTGCAGTTGCGGCTTTACCTTGGGCCTGGATGATGTAAGGGAGAAAAAGAGGAAATAAGTCTCGTGTGTAATTAAAAATATATTTTCCTCTTAGCAGCCTGATATCAGTAAGGCAGCTAAAAAAAATAAAACCTCTATGAAGAGGTTTTATTTTTTATTTCTTTTGACTTGATTCCTAGTTATTCTTTTCATCTTTGAAAACCTCTTTCACTTCTTCCTTGGCTTTCTTAGCACCACGTTTTGTGGCATCCCATGCATCCTCAACAGCATTACCTGCTTTATCAAAGAAACGGCCTGTTCTGTCCACTGTTTCTCCTTCTCTTAATTCTACTGTTTCGCCATTACGTTCTACACGTCCGTTTCTGCGCACCACTACACCGCCTTCCAGTTCTACATCTTTATCGGACTCAACCCATTCGTTGTTCCTATAAACAACCACTTTACCATTGCGATATGATACATCGCCATCTTTTGCCGAGTAGCTGGTTGTTGTTGTAGAGGTAGTAGTGTTAGCGTCTGTTACCGTAGTGGTATTGCTATTGGTTGTTGACGTGTCTGTTGCGCCAGTTGTAGCATCGTTGCCATCATTATTACAGGCAACAAAACCTGCCAAACCCGCGATCAAAAAGATTTTTTTCATGATAAGACTTTAATGTTTAAGAATACAATGGCCGAGGAGGCTGTTGTATTCCCGGCCGTACTGGTGAGCTACTTTAAAATCTTATGCCACTGAAGGTAATGGCTGCTTAATAACCGGTGTAAAAGGTTTGTAAGACCAATCATTTATCTTCATAACATCCACATCAAACCTAAATAAATGCGGCTGACTCTTCTTACTATCTGCCTTCTTGCTTTCCAGGCATCTGCTCAAAACCTTAAATCAGGCGGTGTGCTAAAGCCTGAACAGGCCATTATGGACATTCGTCATTACACCATTACACTGGATGTAAACCCAGATCAGAAAACCATCAATGGTTATACAGAAATTGATTTTGTTCTTACACAACCAACCGGCGTATTGTTATTCGATCTGTGGCACCAAATGAAGATCAGCAGTGTATTGGTTAATGGCAAGAAGCGGTCTTTCGTGCATGGAAAAGATGATATCATTCGTATTCAATTGCCTCAGTCGCTACCTGCAGAAAGAGCAAAAGTGCGGATTGATTATGGCGGCACTCCAGGCATTGCACAACGGCCACCATGGGTAGGCGGCTTTCAATGGGAGAAAGACAGTAGGGGCCAACCATGGATATCTGTTTCCTGCCAGATGGAAGGCGGCAAGATCTATTTCCCCTGCAAAGACCATCCTTCTGACGAATCCAACGAAGGTGCTGACATGATCATCACCGTTCCCAAAGGTTTGGTGGCAACAGGTCCGGGACTATTACAGAAAGTAACTACTAAAGGCAACAAATCAAGCTATCACTGGAAGACGAATTATACCATCAGCAACTATTGTCTTGTGTTCAATGCAGCAAATTATAAAGTAGCCAAACGTACCTATACTACAATTGACGGCAACAAAGTGCCAATGGACTATTATGTGCTGGAAGAGAATTTTAGCAAAGCAAAAAAGCTGTTGGATCTCTACGAGCAATCGGCCCGTATACTGGAGAAATATTTTGGCGAATTTCCCTGGGCTAAGGAGCGCATGGGTATGTCGGAAACACCACACCTTGGAATGGAGCATCAAACCAACATTGCTTACGGCAACAAATACCGATACCGGAAAATAGGCGATAGGGATTTTGATTGGTTATTACATCACGAATTTGGACATGAGTGGTGGGCCAATAAAGTAAGCAATAAAGACTGGGCACATATGTGGATACAGGAAGGCATTTGCACCTTTGGCGATGCCATGGCTTACAGGGAGCTAGGCGGTGAAGAGGCTTACCAGCAACACATGAAAGGGGTGGCAATGGGTGTACAGAATAAATACCCTGTTGTACGTGGCAATGAAGTGGACAGCGACAGCACTTATCACGGCGACATCTATGGTAAAGGCGGCTTCTTCATGCACACCTTGCGATATGTGATAGGAGATGAAGTCTTCTTTCCAACATTAAAGAAACTGGCCACTGATCCGCAATATACCTATCATAATATGGTTACTACCGATGATGTTGAAAAGCTGTTCAGCACGGCAAGTGGCAAAAACCTGAAACCGCTTTTTGATTTTTACCTGCGTACTACTAACAAACTGGAGATATTGGTAAAGAAGACAGGTAACAATAATTATGAGTTGAGCCTCGCAAACTTTGATATGACCCTGCCGGTTGATGTAAATACAAGTGCCGGCACAAAACGGATGGAGTTAAGTAACAAACCAATAAACGTAATCAGTGATAAAATGCCTGTGGTAGATGAGAAGGTGTTTTATTTAAAGAGAGTGATTGTGGAGTAAAGAACTGATGCGATGGCTATAACTATGCAACTTCAAACCTCCAAAGGCATATTCATCCCCAACCTGTGGGCAACCTGCCATTATATCCGAAAAATGTTCTGCAAACCTTTTCTATACACTCCTCATACACCAGGTATGCTTTTGCTATACAGTTGCTATACTGTCGCTATGCAGTATATACGGCTCTATTACGGATCTATTTATGACAAAGTGGCTTAAAAGAAGTATTTACCCTGGTAGGTGAGGTATAAATGCCAGTTCCTTGTGATGTACCCAATGAGCAACTAGAACGGACCCCGGAGTTTTATATTTGCACTTGTATGTATACACGAGAAAAATTGCGGCTTTCCCCAGGCTTATTGAATTAAACATACCAGGGTAAGTGGGGTCAGCCCATTTGATACCCCAGTAATTAAATGTCTTCGACTATTTTCCCCATAAGGCCTACAAAATTTTATAAGCGGTTTATAAGAATATTGAAATGCAGTTAACTTACTGATATGAATTTAAAGAGGATCCTCATTGTCTTTTCAGCATGGCTGGTATCAGGAAGCTTTACGGGTCATCCTATCCGGGATTATAATCCAGATGCATGGATTGAAGACTTTACTCAACTTAAACAAGCGTTATCAGCCCACTATTCGAACCTTGAGTGGGCAATAGAAAATCGTAAACTGGATCTGAAACAGTTGTCTGATCATACTGTTACGCAGTTAACGAAGGCGACCACAGATGCAGAAGCGAAAAAAATAATCGAATCCTTCCTGAATGCATTCGGTGACGGACACCTGTTTGTACAATGGCCTCAAAAAGAAACAACCGGTTCTCCATCCAGTGAAACTACGCCAGTTATCCCTCCTTCATTATGTGAGCGGCTTCGTTTCAGTGCCCAGAACCAGGCTTCCCGAATTGACCCGTTACTCATTGATAATTACACCGAAATTAAAAACGATGACTCTAAATACTTTTCTATAGGTGTACTGCGTCCTCCGACCAAAAACAATATAGGTATCTTACGCATTCCCCTGTTTAGCGAATATGCTTTTCCTGATCTCTGTGAGCTGGTAACAGCCGAGATGAAGCTTTCCAAAGAAGCATCCTGTGACGAAGACTGTGAGGACCGGGTTGGACGTAAAGCAGCTGACCTCTTAACCGCTGCCTTAGCCCGGCAAATCAATGTGCTAAAGCAGTCTGGTATTACTACGCTAGTGGTGGACATAACAGGCAACGGGGGCGGAACCAACTGGGCGGAGCCGGCAGCGAGAACGCTTACAACAAAGGCTTTAAAAACACCACGCCAGCAATTCATACGGCATCCTCATTGGACGAAACAGTTTGAAAGACGTTTGGACATAATCAAAGCTGACAAGAAAAACCAGAAGGTGGGAAACGACGAAGGGTTACAGCAAGCCGAGAATATTCTGCGCATGGCTTTGTCTGAATCTCAAAAGCCTTGCGACCGAAGTGGGCTGTGGAAAAACAGAAAGCCTGACTGTTCGCTTGTTGTACAAAGGCCGGTCTTATACCCCCAAAGTGTTCAGGCGTATTCTAAGCCAGGATCCTTGCCTGAAGCTGCATCAAGCCAGTTCATTTTTTTCCCGAGCCGTTATGCCTACAAGGAAGGGGTTTATTCGGGAAAGCTGATTGTATTGGTAGACCGTAATACCTGGTCGTCGGCTGAATATTTTGCAGCTATGTTAAGAGACAATGATGCAGCCATCTTAATGGGTGAACCTACAGGGGGGGCTGGTTGCGGATATACTAACGGCGGCATCCCCACTGTGTTAAAGAACAGCAAGGCCAAGGTTAAGGTCCCTGATTGTGTAAGACTTCGTGCAGATGGAAGCAACGAAGTGGCAGGTATTACCCCGGACGTTTTAGTTCCCTGGCGACCAAATGATAATAAATTTCAGAGAACAAAAAGGGTAGCAGAGGCGCTGATTCACTATAGCCGTACAAAGTGATGAATTCATTTTTAGCAGCACCCATGTATATCCATAAAACTTCTGAATGTATTATCCATCCTTAAGCACCTGTTTTGGTGCTGCATGTACACAGAAACTACGAGAAACACCAACCTTTAGACTTGCAGTTTAATTTTATATTCAAATCAATCAGTAAGCAACAGTGAACTATAACACCAACAAAGCTAAAGGCTTAACCGTTGATTAAGACTGTTGTTTATTATTTGTAAGATGCTTCATATAGAAATTCAGGTTACAGAAGGCCTATTATCAAGGTTTCAAAGAAGCTTACAAAACGATTGACTAAAACGTCAGTTATGCAGTATCGTTTTTTCATTGGCATTGATGTATCGAAAGAGTATTTAGATGCAGGCTTGCTTGATAGCGAGAATGCCAGCTTTGTTAATCATTACAAAGTAAGCAACAGTGATGCAGGCATCACTGAACTATTACAATGGTTGCAGCAGTACAATGGTTTTGCGATAGAGCAGTCGCTGTTTTGCCTGGAACATACAGGCATGTACAATTTTGCATTACTTCAATTCTTCAGTAAACATGGCTCGAATGTATGGGTAGAAAATCCTATCGAGATTAAAAGATCTCTTGGAGTTCAAAGAGGTAAAAACGACAAAGTGGATGCTATCAGGATTGCTCAAAATGCTTTTAGAATGCAAGACAAAGTGAGACTATGGCAGCCAGTAAGGGAAGTAACAGAAAAGCTCAGACACCTTGCATCTCCTCGTGAAAGGCTTGTAGAAACAAAAAAGAAGTTGCTTACACCTGTAGAAGAGCTTTCAAGGGTTGGAACGATGTGATGGCAAAAATGCTCAGCAGGTCTATGAACAAAACAATCAAGGGGCTTGATAAGGACCTGGATGCAATAGAAAAACAAATGAAAGATATTATCGATAGTGACGATGATCTGAGACAGCTTTATACTCTTGTCAGCTCAGTTGTGGGAATAGGGTTTGTAACGGCAGTAAATTTAATCATTGCAACTTCTGAGTTCCGGCTTTTTCGCTGTCACAGAAAATTTGCTTGCTATGCAGGTGTAGCGCCTTTTGAACACAAGAGTGGTTCCTCCATAAGGGGAAGAACAAGGGTGTCTCACATGGCAAATAAAAAAATCAAATGCAACCTTCATATGGCTTCTCTTACAGCCATCAAATATGACGACCACATCAGGGCTTACTATGAAAGAAAGGTGGCAGAAGGTAAAAGCAAAATGAGTGTGCTTAATGCCATTAGAAACAAACTACTTTCAAGAATATTTGCAGTCGTTGAAAGAGGAACCGTGTACCAAAAAAATTATTTGGTTGTGTCATAGAAATCAACGGCAGGAATGGCAGTAACCTCTTTATGCCAGATTATTCAATTCTCCTGTTTTTTAAATTTTTCTCCATTAAGTCCTTAAGCGTTTTAGAGTGCCTGTTTATAATCAAAAGCCTTGTTTTGTCTTCTAAAGTTGTTACATAAACAAATTCCTGTTGTGGTTTATATTTCCAACTCTTTAATTCAGGGAACATTGCTTTTACTGTGGCTAGCTTGTTTTTATGATCCGAGGATATGATTACCAGTTTTGTTACCGGGGTTTTTTTCAACCCTTCCAAACCAATCTGATTCACCGGCGTATGGGCCAGGTAAAAGCTTGCATAACGATAGTTTTTCCTGAAATAGTCCAGATCGGCGGAGCTATCGGCAAGTACATAGCGATGTGTAAACAAATGATCCAATTCGTTTACCCAGCCCGAAAAAGAGCTATCGTACGAGGCCACATAGCTATCTACGAAGCGCTTGTCGATCTGGCTGTTGTTTGCCAGGTATTGCTTAACGGCAGGGTAGATCTGCTTAGCCATTAAGTTGATGTATTTCAGGTGGTACCAATCGGATTGGTCCGGTTTGCCCGTTATTTGCTCATACACATACCCGTTACCCAACGCGGTGGCCAGTGCTTCATTTAAAAGCAGGTAGGCATACTGGCTGTTTTTTGACGGATTGCTGTTAAACCAAGATTGGATTTTCAGTTTTCGTTCCAGGGATTGTCCATCATACAGGTTATGAAAGATCTCATGCATCAGGACGCTGAATAAGACATTGTTGTCTTTGAAGTTGACTGGCACCTCGCTTACCGCATTGTTTAAAAATGCCTTTGCAGAAAAGCCTCCCTTGCCGGTTGAAGGAAGAATAGCAATATCTATTGGAATGGCGGGGTCCCAGCTTGAACCATAAAATGCCAGGCCTTTCTGAAAGAAGGCTGAAAGGTTGGCCTTCTGAACAAAGTTTTTCAAGTCATTGATTTGACTGGTAAATTTTTCCCGGTTCGGAGTAAAAACCAAACTGTCATATATTGTTTCTAACTTAGAAATGACAGATGAAAAAGTAAATAATTCCTCGTTGGGAATGATTCCAAAAACGTGCCTTTTAAATTCCTCAATGGATGTACTGGTAATCAGATTTTTTTCGATAAGTGAGGTTGTCATTACAGACATTTTCTGCCCGACAGGATAGCCTTGGAAGCTATAGGATTCGTAGATGTTCAGTGTGTCGAGTTGTTTAATCAGGCCGGTATAGTGCTGCGTATTAAATTTTGAAGATGTGAAGACTTTTTTGAACTCATTATCAGGATACCCTTCGGAAAGTTTCTGTGCAAAATCGTAGGTGGCCAGGAGCTTTGAAAATGTGATATTGATGACCGGCTCTTTCTGAGCAAATGTGATGTTGATAAGAAGCTGAGAGACTAATAAAAGCGCAATTTTTATTTTCATTGGTTTTGATTAAATAAAGCAGAAACAGGAGATATGCATGTCAGCGTAGAAGTGCCAGCTTTTTGCCATACCAGAAAAAATATATGATGTTATTTGTTTTTGGTAAAAGTAAGCCACCTTGCCGTTAAGCTATAAACACGGTGCTCATGATACTTCTCTAAAGGACAAAGGGGGGAATCCAAAGGACGAAAACCGGGTTGCCGGAGTGCATGAATGGATGGAATAGCATTTTTAGTGACGTATACTGCCTTGTGCACCTGGCTCCCCTAGAAAATTTGAAGCGTATTTTTCTTTTTGCTCTTTACGCCGTTGTAGTATTTTCTCATAGCAGTTGACTATAGCTTTATTATTCTTTTACAATAACTGGATGCAAAGATTATATTGTAGGTGCGTCAGGGTGGTGCTAAGTAAAAGCCTGATCATTTCTTTTATATGATTAATAGAAAATTGCTCATATTGTATGTAACCGGAGCTATCATCTCAACTATACTATTAGCCGATAGTTTTTTTTCTTCTGATTCTGTATTAAGAAAATCTTCTTTGCATTGCAACCCTTTGTTTCACTCTACTGGCCTTAGGAGCGTACCGAAAAAAGAATAAGAGCCTTTACGCCCAACTTGAAAAATGGACTTTTCTAGGTTGTTAGGAGCAAATAAAAAGGGCCGCAATAGAAATTGAGCCCCGTTTAAAATCCAATATCCTATGAAAAACCGGGGCGAAGATAAAACGACGTTCACCGATTTACAATAGGGAAATTACGATGCCCTTTTTGTATAATCTACTTAGATATTGACTAAATAAATTAAACATTTTAGCTTTGCTTTTCATAAATCTGCTATATGAAAACGTTGATTTCCAGGTTAAGAGATGAAGGTTTATCAGAACAGCAAATTGAAAAGACTTTCCAGACCCTGGTTATATGGATGGATGACAGGTACCCGTTGGCTGGTGCGGTCACCAAAAGTTGGTTAAAGAAGAACTGGAACGAAATCAAGATATTAAAGAAGTATAGTTAAAAGCAAAACAGGCTCGTGTAAAATCCAACTAATAACTATCGAAAAATTTTTGCCAGGAATACCATTGAATGCTTTGCACAACCTGCTATCCCCCATTTGATGTATTTTCCTTTACTCCCCTGATAAGATACCAGAGCATTATTGCCGCTTCGCCGAAGTACGTGATGAATGTAAACTTCCGAACCAGCTCATAATGGCCTGGTTGAAAGAGTAAAAAGACCACTGTTTCTACGAGGTAGCCTATACCGTTAATTATCAACAGCACTCCCAAAAACCGTGGAATAAAGCCAGACCTGCAGACCAACAAACCGTATGGCAACAGCCAAAGACCCCAGAAGATTTGCAATGCTGAAATACCATAACGGGCTGTTTTAACCAAGAGCATTGCCCAATCATATTGTTGTAAAGGATCGGCCGATTTTACAATCAAGCCTTTTAAGAGCATCAGGGCACTGATGTTACAGGTTTCAATGAAGAATGCAATAGGCACCTGGACGACGACCAACGCTACCATTAGCCTGGCCCAGTGTTCGTTGACGGACCTGAACAAGCGGTAGAGTATCAATACCAGGAATACAAACATTGTTGCTGCGAAGAGATGGCCAGCTATTGCTGCCCTGAATAAAAGTTCGTTATCGAGTATGTTCCGCGAAGTGGAAGCAGCATTGCCATTAACGATTATTTTGGAAGGAACATAAATAAGGCTAAAGGGAAGGGGAATACCCATCACCAGTCCTAATAAGCCAGCCAGCCTTGCGGTTTTTTTTAGTGAAAGCTTTTTATTTTCCATGTAGGGCGTTTGATGTTTTTATGCCTTTAACCAGTAACCATAACATGGTTAAGCCGAAGCCTGCGAAGGTGTACACCAGGAATTGACGAACCAGCAGATAGTCTGGTCTTTGGAGCAGGATATAGGTGCAACTGTCGGTGATATAACCTATGCCACTAACGATCAGAAGGATACTAAACATACGTGCCATGAAACCCGATCTGAGCACCAATATCCCGAAGGGAATGAAGCTTAGCCCAAAGAAAATCTGGGCGAGGCCGACTCCGTGGCGGTGTACCCGTAATAACAAATAGGAAAGCTCTTGCTGATGAGCAACACTAAACGATGGACGTATTTCTCCTTTCAACGTAAGCAGCGCAGTGAAGCTGAACACCTCCAGCAGGAGCACCACCGGCAGTTGGACGAGCACGGCAGCCGCCATATAATTTGCGAGGAATTTATTTGTTGAAACGAACACCTGGTATAAGATCAGTATCATTACGGAAAAGGCGACCGTGCTAAGCAGGTGACAAAGAATTGCTGTTCTAAAAATGAATTCATTAGCGAGGAGGTTATTGGCAGTAGCCTGGGGGTTGTTAGGGACGAATATCTTTGAAGGGATGTAGCTCAGCCCCCAAATAGAAAGGGGGATGCAGAGGAAGATAAACAGAAAGGCAGCAAGCCTGACCTTGTTTTGTTCCGGATTCGAGAAAATTGCAATGGGGATGTGCTTAAAGGATTAATAGCCCGAATTCATCTTGATGCAAGGATATTTTTCCTTTTACGGACAGGAAAGGTGTTGTCAACAGATTGCTGAAACCGGTCAACAAACGGCATTATTTTTAGGCAGCTATGCTTTTAGAACAGTAATTCAAATGAAACTGATCTTCAAATGAAGCCGTTTGTGAGAAAGACATTTAATAATTGATCAGTTCAGCAGAAGACCTCCATAATCTTTTACGGCCAGTTCAATTTCCGTATCGCTCAGGTTTGCGGTAAGGGTTAATTTGACCCTATCTATCTCATGCGGCCTGTTATAGATCTCCGCCTCAAATAAGAGAAGGTTTTTCCAGGTTTTGAACCTGAGGGTTACTGCAGCAGTTGGTGGCATGTGGGTAAAGTATACCATTTTAACATCTAATGCAAGCGGTGGTAATGTTTTAATGAAGGATCCTGTTCCATAAGGTGTGCACCACCAGCCGTTACGCCTGTTTAACACCGTTAGCCTCACACTTCCGCTCATATTTGCGTTTTGACGGGACTTCATCCCTGCGGAAACAAGATAACTTAATACTACAAGAGCAAGCGTTACTTGATCAGTTTATTAAGGACATGGTCCAATGCCTCTTCCGATTTGGTCTCTACATCTGGCGCCACACCCACTTTGTCGATCCTCGTTCCATCGGCCGTCATAAAATCGGCAATTGGCAGAAAGAGGTTATACTGGTCATTTATTAAAAACCGGAAACCGCTTAACATGGCACCGGCCGTTCCTTCGCCTACCACTGTGGCATTTGGAAGCTTTTTCAGTTCATAGACAAAGGGTTCGCAGGCACTACCCGTGTTCCTGTCTATGAGCAGATATACCTGACCTTTAAATACCGGATCCCTGTGTAGAGGAAGCACCATCCGGAAGGCGGCTTCTTTCTCAAACATTTTCTGGATTCCTTTATACGTCATGTCGGTGAGGTAGGGGAGCGATGCCACCTGGGCTGCTGTAGGCAGATCTTTGTTTTGCAAGTACCATTTGCGTGTCAGATAGACTCCGGCATCGATACTCCCGTTTGTCAGATACCGCCCCAAAACAACAGCAGCATCCAGCGTACCACCGCCATTGCCCCTCAGGTCAATGATAAGGTTTTTGTAAGGCTTTTGTTTGACCTGGCTAATGATCTGAAACATACCCGCTGCATCATCTGTAAACTGGTCAATGTCAACGTATGCTGTTGCATCATTTATTTGTTTCCATGAAAAAGGCGATTTCCGAACCGTTTTGGTCTCCGGTGCACCGGGAGCTTTAGCGATCAACTCGAAATGTGTGAAAGGCAGTGCCTTTTTTTTCTTATCGAATAAATACTTGTACTCATTCATCGACAGCCTGAGCTTTCTCTTTGAGAGCATCAGCTTTTTAAATTTTCTGTACTCTGATCTGGCTAACCACTGTGGGTTTGCGATGTTGGTTTCGAGGGTGGTGAATACTTTGGTCATCATGGCTTTTCTATCCTTCCAGTCGTCATTGGCTAAAACCAACTTAGCGCTGACTAATACTAAACACAGGACAATTGCTAGCTTTTTCATTGACTATAGTTTTTGCAGAAATTTTTACGAGAAGGTTTTTGCCGTTAGGGGTGTAGTTCCTGCTACACCATCTGAAAGAATAAGCAACCATCAAAACCTTGTTCCCAAACTGCCGGGGAATAGTGTGACAATAAGATTTCCTACCTGCCCGCTGCTGATGCGAAAGTAGAGCTGGTGGAAGTGCCAGAGCAGGGCAATGTGGCGACCAACAAAGATTAGGGACGAATGACAAGGGATTTTAAGACCGGAACAATAGAATCGATGTATGTTCTGGAAATAGCCAGTTCTTTATCTACATCGTTTATCCAGAGTTTGTACCCGGAGGAATTGCCTTTATACTTTTTTACTTTGCCCAGGTTTACGATAAATGACCGGTGGACTCTTTTTATCACACCTGTCTCCACCTGGTTTGACAATTTAGCCAGAGAAATGCGGGTAATTTCTTTATGGATCCTGCCGTTCTTATAAAAGTGAATCAAACAGTAATTATCTACCGCTTCTGCATAGAGGAAATCTTCCTGCTGCAGGCGTAAACGGAAATTGCCCTTGTCAGATTCAATTTGCAACCTTGTATGGTCCTCTAAGCCTGTTAGAGGGGAAGCTATTTCAGCGTAGCTGTTGTTAATAATTTTATGGTCAATCACCTGTTTGTTCTTTTTATTGAGATAGATATATCTCCCTAACAAATAGATTGCTGAAACGGGCAAGCCTAATGCGGAGGTATATAAGAACATGTACAGGAAATTTTCGAAGGCCAGGTCTACTTTACTTACAAAAAAGGTATTATAAAGACAGGACAGTATTGAAGTTGACAGAAGTACTAAGAAGATTTTAACGATCTCGGACCCTATTGTCCAATTTCCATTGTTTCTCCTGAAGATTAAATTGATACAAAAAAGACACAGGGCAGTCAGGATTGCATAGGGAAATAACAGCAAATTTTTATATGGATGTTCAAACTGACTTGTACCAAAAGGCTGATAAATGACCAGGAGCAAGTAAGCTAATCCTCCTGCCATTGAGGATGTGATGATAATTTCTTTGGTTGTTTCGGAGTTGGGATAAAAGAATTTCAGAATCATTGGGTGCCTTGACCAGAATTTTAAAAATTGCAACTGGCAATCTGCAATTTTAATGAAATCAATACAACCAATACATGATTGCGCAGTATTAATTCAAAGGTTTTATAGGAATTCAAAAAGAACCTAACATGCAGATGCGCAGGCACTAATTTTGTAAATCATAAAAAGATGAAAATCTTAATTGCCCTATCCGTTTGCCATCTGCTTTTTATGGTATTGCCTGCCTGCGGAGATGAAGAGCAGCGAAAGCAAAATAACAGAGCCGTTGCACAACAGAAGCTTACTGATACTATACCAGAAGATGTTGTTTCTTATTTCCAGGACACGGTAATCAGCTGGGTCAAATTGACCCATAAGGATTATCCTACTTTAGGCCTCGGAGGCGGGACAGATGCTTTTACCTTAATGAAAACTTTCCCCGGCTTACGGCCAGCAGACTTCACTGCTATTACAACCCACCACGGTAATTATTTTATAAAAAATGACACATTGCATTTTGAGGGCAACGCCGCCTCCAATTCGGCCGTGCTAGGCAGGGAGGGAATAAAAAGGTTGCTGCAAAATTATTCTAAAAGGCATTCCCTTCAACCGAGGAGCAAGGAAGATGTAAACCTGCTTCTATCAAAACTGTTGTAGAGCAGGTTAATCACGTCAGAACACATAAGCCTGGCTTCTAAATGAATACGATTCATGTACAGAAATGGCCTAGTGCTTTTTCTGCGATGCATATGGACCCTACTGCGCAGCCAGTGTTGTGTGCTATTCCCACAAGCACAGAATTGTGTATCATGAGGTTTGTATTTGATCCTTATCTTTCCATTAGTACCTGTTGGTGCAAACATTCGCTCAGGAGCTATAGGGAAACCAATAACGAGGTAAAATAAACAGACTACTTAAAAAAGATATGAACACCCGAAATGCTTTTAAAACGAACATCATTTTAGCAGGTTTGATTTTGGCGGCAAGTATTGCAAAGTCGCAAACGGCAAGCAACTTTACACTAACCAGCTCAGCTTTCGCCGAAGGAAAACCTATCCCTGCCAAATATACCTGCGATGACTCCAATGTATCGCCGGCACTTTACTGGGGCGGGTTCCCTGAAAAAACCAAGAGCTTCGCCATTATTATGGATGATCCGGACGCACCCATGGGCACCTGGGTACACTGGGTGATGTATAATATACCAGCCACAGTTAGCAGCATCGAAGAGAAGGCAGATGTTGCAAAAATAAATGCGGCTGACGGTTTAAATAGCTGGAATGAAAAGGGATACAATGGGCCTTGTCCTCCTGGTGGAACACACCGTTATATTTTTAAATTATATGCCCTCGATAAAGTCTTAACTCCAAGAGAAGGGATGGACAAGGATACGCTTCTGGAAGCGATGAAAGGTCATATACTGGGTGAGGCCAGGTTAACTGGATTGTTTCGGGTTGAGTAAACCCCAACCAACATCAGGTAGGACACTCAAAGGGCTAAACCTCCCGGGCTTTATTCATTATAGCCGCTGTTGTGTGCTCAAGGATGGCATTTGATAATACCTTTTCCAGGCTGATGATCCACTGTTCTGTTTCCTGGTTTGCGACAGCCCATTTACCACCCACCTGCTCCATGATGATGGTCTTTACTTTATTGTACCGGTTTACTACCGAAACGTGCCAGGTTTCTGGTTCCATTTCGGGAAGCTGGTTAAAATAAAAGGTCCTGGCTCCCTGTTCGGTTGGAATCTGTTTAGAGAATTGTGACATGGTCGTTTGGTTTAGGTAAAAGAGTTCCATGAAGGTAGAGAAAGTACTGTCTCGTACAGCAAGTATTATTACGTAATCTTATCCTTTACCCTTAAACAGGTGTTCGGTTCGGCTACGCCGTATCGTTGTTTTGTTCTCCTTAATTCTTGCGGTCAAAGCCAATTTTCTATCAGTATTTATTTTCCCCGTAACAAGAATGGCGTTGCGCTCAGGGAGAATACCAACAAATAAATAATTGGATTGTTTGGCTTAAAAGTATTTTCCTTTCAATGCTTCGATGATTATCTTATGGTCTTCTTCATCATGAAGGCCAGACACAGTAATGACCGCTATCATCCCTGCATTCTTTACAAAAATGGGTATGGAACCCCCTTTTGCAAGAAAGTCTTTTTCGTCAAGTGCGAATGTTTTTTCTAAGGTCATTCCACCTTCTTTCAAGTCGTTTTTTACGCTTAAAGAACTTTCCTCAAACTGTTTTGTCACATTTGCTTTTCTTCGGAGCCAGTTGTGTTTATCCACCGGAAGATTATCGTCAACGTAAATAAAAATGGTATGATTCAGCCTGCTGATCTCAACAGCAATATGCTGATTCCGGCTTTTTGGGAGGTCTATAATTTTTGACGCCATTTCAAATGCCATCCGGTTAGAAAAACTATCTAACTCTATTTTCCTGATGATTTCGGTACCGCTTTTCTTTTGTGTCATAGCTGAAATACTAATTGTAAGACTGATGATTAAAAACAGGAGCTTGCTGGTCATTACTGTACGTTTTTTTAACTTGTATACAAGATTTTTATTTTACAATGTTCATCATGTTAGTTGGCCATAGCGGGTAGACTTTGCCGGTCTGCATTTATCCTAAACAAAGACAGGTAACAGCGAATCCTACTATGGAAATTTTGAAAAGTATTCATCCACCTTACTTTTCTCATAGAATATTTTATAGTCTTTAATATTCAGTATATCGAAGATTGCCTGCTTTTTATCAATTGCATTTTCATAGTAGGACTTGCAAATTGCATAACCGACCCAATAACCCAGGTCAGCCGGATGGTCCGGAGTTTCCTGAGAAGAATTGGCTATCCAGTTATGAGCACGGTTTAGCCACATCTCTCTTTTAAAATCATCCCATATCTTTTTTTCTTTCCCTTTGGCAAATGCTTTGAGCCGTTCGTTGGAGGTTTTATCGGAAATGAGTTCAGCAAAAAAATCAGCCATGCCTTCGTACAATACGGCATTGAGAAGAGTACTATCCCAAACCAAAGCACTCTGATTAAAGTGGATCAGTTCATGGGCAATGGTATGAGGAAGATTTTCGAGTGGTTGAAAATTGTTTTTTTCCCAAATGGTTAATTCATCTGTAGGAATATCCGATGTCTTTACCACCTGATCGGTACCGATGAGCAGGCCATTTGCCGACACCGTCCCACCTGAAGTGAAATTGCCCATAACAAAATACACATCGGGGAAGCGGGCAGCCGGGTAAACTTCTTTAAATTTTATAAAACTGTTCACCATCTGGGGCCTGAGTGTTTCCACTTTTAATGTATTGTATCTTAGGCCGGCATAGAACTTTGAACGTCGGTCATGGCCTTTTATAAATGAGCCCATATCCTTTACCTTCGATGCCAAGTAATCCTGTAAACCAGGTGTTCCCTTATTAACATAGTGCTGCCTGTAAATTGCCAAGCGATTCGCTGTATCTTTTTTAGCAAGATCATAGGCCTTCCAAAAATTGTCAATATCTGAAGTGATAAGTTGTGCCTTCAAGGGATCGTTTGTCCATGTCTTTTTTTGCTTTATTGAACCAACCAGTTTTTTCCACTGTTTTTTCGAATACAATGAAGCGAGGTCACTGTCTTTCAGCAAATGCGTTTTATTATTCCACCCATTTTTAATGGCTCTACTGAGGTAGGTAAAAGCAGAATCTGGCTGGCCTGACATTGAAAAACTACAGGCAGCATCATAAAAATTTCCGGCAGAAGATACTTTAAAGTGGGCTTCCAACGCTGCCCGAACATACGCAGGTGCGGCGGCAGCATAATTTTTTGCTTTATAAAGGCTATCAGCTTCGCGTTTAGAGCTCTGCGCAGAAGCAGGCATATTACCAAAAACAAAAAGAAATAAATAAAAACTGCTGCGCATGATCAGGTTTCTTTTAAATTAAAAATTTGAACTGGTTATATATATACGGATTATACAAGACCGTTACTTCATTCATTCATATTCAATTTCATAATCGAAATTTCCTCTAGCTGGTATATTTAAAATATTCCGGCTGTTGAGTTTGTCAGTTGCCCTTGTATAAATAAAGTGGTACCACCAGATATAAAATTCTTCAAAAGATATTTCATTTTTATAACCAAGCTGGTCAAAAACTTTTAAGGAATATGCTTTGTATTTGTTTAAAATTTGTAACAGGTGTGGCAAATAGAGCCCTGCCATTTTCTCGAAAATTTTATTATCGGTTTTTGAAACAAAATTTGATGCTTTTACAATATTTAAACTAATCCGATTATTGCCATAAACACCTATATATTTATCGTTCATCTTCTTGATATGGTTTCCATAAATGCCAAAAGATTCCCGTGCCGGATTAGTGTTCTCGCTTATTTTATAGTAGTAATTTTTTCCGTGCCTCTCCGGCCTTTTGTCTTTCTTCAGGAATTTTCTTTCGACAGAATCAATTTGCCAGGAATCGAGCAAAACATCACTTAAAATTAAGAACGACCACTTTTCAAAATTGTCTGTTTGGGAAATCCGGGTTTTCCTAAACTCATTTTCTACAACCGGGATAATCTTTACTATACTCTTTGCGATATCTTCAGCAATTGGTTCAGCCTTTTCAAATAATTTTATACCATCTATACTGTCCGCTATAAAAACTGTTGGCTTATATTGATCATTGACCTTTAACAACCAATCTTTGGCGAGCAGTTTTTCAATAATGCTTTGAATTTTGGCATCGTCAAACCCGGTTTTTTTCTTGAATTCGGAAATTGGAATATTCTTATGCAGTGTGAACAGAAACAGATCTGCACTATCTTTTGCAGGATCAAAATCTGCAAAATTGTCCCCCCGTGAGATCAGGCTGTGTTCTATTTTTTTATTAAAAATGTCGTCAATGGCGGATTTTTGTCCATGGCAAAACCGGACTAAAAGTATAAATACTAATACGGCTCTTAAAGTCATTAGTTTACTTTATAACTGATGGGCAGAATTCAGGATATGATTTATATATTTCGCCAGTAAACTTACGCCCCTCCTGAGTCTTAGAACGCAGAGAATCTCTTTTGTACCTAAGCACTTAAATGTATTTTAAAAAGCAATTGGCAGATTGAAAAATGGACGATCTGAAAATTTATCGGATAAAATCATTTCTTAACGGGACAAAACCATTTTATTGCTTGACCCAGTTTCCCTTGCGAAGCCCTTAGCCGCCTACCCGGGCTTGAAATAAACAGGCCTCGCGGGAAATGGCAATGCGCTGGCTTAAACTTATATCCTTAAAAGGCCAGCTTCGTCCTTTTCTTTCAATGACCTGAGCCAAATATGATAAGTTACATAGGATAGTACCCCAAACTGTTATATTAAAATCTTATTGTTCTAATGTGCAAAGCGATAAACGCCCTTAGCGTATTGTTACTGGTCTTGTGCAGTACATTATCTTATTCACAAAATCGTATTTCCGGCGAAATAGCTCATCTCCATTCTGATAAAATTCAGTTGTTCCTGGAGGAGGATATCAACCGAAAGAAAAGGCTGTTGTTAGCCGAGATTCCTGTAGATAAAAATGGAAGGTTTCAATATGTGGCGAACCTTTCACCGAATATTTATTCACTCAGGATAAACCATACTAAAACGATTACCTTGGCCATTGATAAAAATCAGAAAGTATTTATCAAGGGGGATCTGAACGATCTCCAGAAATGGGAGGTGACCGGCTCAGCGGATACCAAAATTCTTATCGGTTATGAAAGGTTTAGAAAAGCCTCACTGGACAGCCTTGTCAATTCGGTCCGCTACCAGATCGCCGCAATAAAGAAAAAAGGAATACCGGACACCGACACATTACTGATGAAACTCACAAAACTGGAAGTTGATAATTATGAGCGACACAGGGACGAATTGATGAATTATATCAAGAAGGAAATGGGAACTTCCATAGCGATCTATGCAACTTCCATCAGATGGGGAGGGGAAAAGAATACCGTGTTTTTGCTGCGCCTGGCTGAAGCATTTGAAAAGGCACATGCAGGCACCGGCATCGCTAAAAAGGTAAGAGAAAAAGTAAATGTACTGGCTGCCAATACCATTGGCGGAAAAGTAAGAGACATTAATATGCCTGATAGGGAGGGCAAAATCGTTCCGCTCGGATCCATAAAAGCAAAATATATCCTGATTGATTTCTGGGCCAGTTGGTGTGCTCCCTGCCGGAGAGAAAGCCCGTTGTTGGATGAGCTCTATCAGACTTTTAAATCGTCCGGTTTTGAAATTTATGGTGTGAGTATGGATTCGGGGAAAGAGGCCTGGCTAAACGCCATCGAAAAAGACGGAAGAATGTGGATCAACGTTAACACTCCCGAGGGTTTTGAAGGGCCGGTGTCCTTTGATTATGCTGTCACTTCGCTTCCTGCCAACGTGCTGATTGATCAAGCGGGTAAGGTAATTGCCAAGAATCTTCATGGCAACGATCTGAAAAACATGGTTGAAAAGCTCTTTTTAAAACAAGCAAACGGCCAAATCCAGCGACATTAAACGTGTATAATAAGCCAGGCCAATGTAAAGATCGAGAAGCCTTAAGAGCTGAGTTGCCAACGGCACGATCATAAAAATCCCTGCCTTAGAAAAAGGCAAAAAGCGATACCTAAGTTTCGCCACCTGCTGCAGGAGCACTGATAACTTATTTCATTCGAAAAGTCAGTGCAATCCATTCAATTGTTACGCCGACGAATCAACGGTTTGGGAACGTGCCAACCATCTTTACTTTTCACTGTTTATCAGTTCCCAAATTTTTTCGTTATAAGTGCCCCTGGTAATTCCTGTTAGCTTTTCAAGTGCCTGATAATATTTTTCGTTCCCTTTTTCGAAAGGTCCAACATTAAGTAATTCCCAGACGCCGGAGAAGCCTTTTTCCTTTTCTATTTTCTGTACCAATAAAGCGTTTACAATGTAGTCGGCCGAATTATTAAACCCTTTTGTTTTGAAATAAACCGGATTTTCCTTTATGTCTGTCCAACTAAGATTTTTATTAACTGCTATTTGTTCTTTAAAAGCTTTAAATATTTCCTTCCATGATAAACCCCAGCTTCCACCATAAAGATATGCACAACCCTCGTCGACCGGCTTGTTTACCTTATCTCTTGGAATGATCAAGCTTAACCTATCGTGAAACAAATCGTGCGGGTCAAAACCAGTAAAAGTGGCATTATTATTACCAAAGACAATCAATTTTCTATTGCCAAATGCAGAAGATGAAACGCTTTCTGATCTTCCATTGTAGTCGGATTTATAATCAACACCAATTAATTTTTGAAGTTCTATTATGTTGTCGGTACAATAATAGTCCGTCCTTTTACCAGTTATTTTCAATTTTGTGTCAAATAATGTTGCCAGTTTATTCAGCTCTTTTACTTTTTGCTTATTGAGTGTGTGTTGGTAATGGAAAATATTATTGCCTGTCTTTTCAATTTTCCAGTTTCGTGTATTTTCTAAAAGTGGTGAAGAAAATATAAACGAAGTGCCTGATTTATGCCCCAGGAATTCAAAACTGGCCCTTAACATCGCTATTCCTTCGTTGACTCCAATATATGAGACCGTTACCAGGTATTTGTTATTTTTTAAAGGAACGACGTTTGTCAAATAGGGTTTGTAAAAAAAATCATCCTTGAATTTCCCGCTTTTTTCAATGCCTTTTATCTCGTCTAGCTGGATGAACGTTTCAATCTTTTCCTGGTCCAGCACAAAATTATTTTGCTCATTGGGTTGCTGTGCAGCAGTTAAAAAATTGTTGAGTGAACCTATTAAATTCCTACTTTCTATGCTGTCTTTTGGCAAGATGATATTGGGATTTAATCGCAAAGAGTTTGGCTGTGTATTCCCCAGTATCATCGCGATTAAGAACGTCAGTGTGAAGATTAGTTTCATTTCCGGAGTTTTGATTGTATGCCTGTATCGGTTTGGTAATATTGCCCGCTGACTGGCTGATGTTCAGTCACTGTTCTTCATACCAATTTTTTTAAAAAAGTCTTCTTTGAATTGAACACCGATCGGGATATCGAATTTGTTTACTGTAACGCTATTGGAACCAACAGCCGTAATATGTTTTTTCGAGATGATGAATGAACGGTGTACTTGTATAAATTCACCGCCGGCTTCTGATAACAATGTTTCAAATTTTGACAATGATATAAGCGGCATCAACTTCTTTTCGCCTTTTAACACTACCATGGTGTAATTCTTCATGGCTTCGCAATAAACAATTTCGTCTAGTAAAACAGGGTAATTTTTCCCGTCTGACTTTATGAAAAAGACATCCGTTTTTTCATCTGCTACTGCATCGGCTTTTTTGTTGCTGTTTTTAATTACATCTATCGCTTTATATACTGCCCTGGTAAAACGTTCAAATGAAAAAGGTTTCAGTAAATAATCCACTGCATTCAATTCATAGCTTTCAACCGCATATTCTGAATAGGCCGTGGTAAAAATAACCGGCTGGTTTGGCTGTACTATTTTCAATAACTGTAAGCCGGAAAGGTTGGGCATATTGATGTCGAGAAAAATGATATCAACATCTTTATTGGCTCTTAAATACTCCATTGCAGTCAGAGCATTGATATGTTCTGCAACCAATTCCAAAAAAGGCAGCTTCTCAATATAGCCGGTAACGATCTTGCGGGCAATCGGCTCGTCATCAACTACCAGACAATTGTATTTTTTTATTTCCATTTTGTGCAACTCTTTGAATTGTTTTTGACAATCTTAATTGCAAGTAAACCGTGTAAAACAGATCATCCATGATGATGGTGAGGTTATGTTGCTTTTCTGGATAGAGCAACTCCAACCGTCGTTTCACATTGGTCAGGCCAATGCCAATGCTTGAACTTTGCCTTTCTTTATTATAGTTGTTTCTAACCTTCAGATTAAACCAGTCATCTACAAGCGATGTTTCGATATAAATATTTACCGGTTGTGAGCGAACAAACTTAGCATGCTTAAAGGCGTTTTCTATAAATACAATCAGTAGCAGCGGTGCGATTTCATAGGGTGCTCCTTTCGGGATGGCATTATTGAATTCTAACTGCAGGTCATCTTCAAGCCGTACTGACTCTAACTGAATATAGCTTTTCAGAACTTCCATTTCCTCGCTTACCGATATCAAAGGCTTTTGCGTTTCGTATAACGAGTGACGAAGAAGATCTGATAAGCGCAGCATCAGGCCGGGTAATTTGTCCGATTTCTCTACGGCCAGGCCATACAGGTTATTGAGTGTATTAAAAAGAAAGTGAGGTGCTATTTGAGATTTTAAGTTATTTATCTCAGCTGCTAATTGTTGTTGTTTCCGTTCGGCTTCAAACTGTTGCGCAATATATCCATCCTTGAAAAATTTGCACGAGGTAACAAATAAGAAGTAAGTAATAATAAAGGTTATGCTATTGAAAAAGATATTTGAAAAAGTATTGCGCTGAAAACCCGGCTCATTCTGTAAATAATAAAATTGAAATTGTGTGCGGGCATAGATGAATGCTAACCATAAAACTACACCTGCAGCGAAATAGATGAAGTGTTTTTTCTTTATAAACAGCCTTTTATATAGCCATAAGGTGAAATAGGTTACAGCGGCATGCATGGCATCTGAAAGCAACATATACTCCAAAAAAACGACAGGGTAATGTTCAATGGTAATGTAGTAAGGCCAGAACCGGAACAAAGCGTAGCCTACCCAAAACAACAGATGCCAGAGCCACCGGTTATTCAGCAAAATGTTTTTTTGCTTCCAGGTACCAATTGCATTTAGCTGCACATTCATTTGTTCAAATATAGAATGTAAATAGTTTTATGCAGAACTGTCTATACTCAACAATCTTTTTTCGTCCATTTTAATTGATCTGTTAGTCCTTAAAAAGCCTATTTCGTCCATAAGTTCATTCACTTGTCCTTTTGAAAGCAATGCAATACATGTGTTGAAATACATTTAATCAAAAGGACGACTTCAACTGCCTGGCAAGCTATACTCTTAGCGACCCGGTTTCTTTTTACATCGTTATCAAATACTGCTTATGTACTTTTCCCTCCGACTAATTTTTTCGATCGTGGCTCTTTTATGTGGGTCACTGATCTATTCACAAACTCCTCTTCCTTCAAACACCATTGTCACTGAAAACTTTAATGGTATTGGAAATACTGCTACCACTTCTCTTCCTGTTAACTGGAAAATGTCTTCAGCGGGAACAGGGCTTTCTTCAGGCTGGACGACAGGCACCAATGTGACTACAACTACAATAGCTGCTAATAGTGGCACGCCTGCTACGGGAGGGCGGTACAACTGGGCTACTACTTCCGGCACGGACAGAGCGATTGGGTTTTTAGCCTCCGCTTCCTATGTTTCACCTAATGCTATTATGGCTCACTACCGTAATACAACAGGAGGGAGTGTGTCGAGTGTATCTATAGCTTATTCAATAGAGCGTTACTTAGTAAATACTGCTGTACCAACAGTTGAGCTGTATTACTCAACCGATGGAAGTGTTTGGACATTGGTAAGTTCAGCTTCCACTTTATCAGGCGATTTTCCTGCTGGTGCAGCCGCAGGCAGTTTTGCATCACCTAAAACAATTGGCAAGACAGCTACAGTAAACGTCAGTCTGGCTAATAATGGGGACATTTATTTTAAGTGGGTCTTCGCTAGTGCTAATGCAGCAGGCCAGGGGCTTGGCCTGGATGATGTGTCTGTTTTTGCAGGTAACGCTACACCAGTCCTGATAGCAAAGCTTCGGGATTTATTGCAAATAGATAACGGGCAGCAAAACCAATTCAACGACGGTGATGTCATCCGTTATCACACAGTAATAAAAAATATTGGTACAGGACAGGCTAATAATGTTCAGATCAACATTCCTCCACCATCCAATACCACCTTGGTGCCCGGCTCGATTAAAACATCAGCTGTGGCAGTTGAGGATAATTATGCTGCCTCTTTTAATACAGCGCTAAGTGCTTCATCAGTACTGGTAAATGATTTCGGTGTTCCGCTGCCTACAGCAATACTTTCCTATGGGTCTACTGCTGATTCAACAGCGACAGCACCAGGGGTTGCAAGGACAACGGATGCAGGAGGAACGATTACTTTATTGGCAAATGGAACATTCAGTTATACACCACCAACAGGCTTTTCAGGTATAGACCGCTTTAAATACATCACAGGCAATGGCAACCTGCCCAATAATGATGCAGTCGTAAACATTAGTGTAGCAGGAGATATTACCATTGCAACCTCTAAAACAGATCCTTTATGTAATGGCGGTTCTTCAGGAACAATTACTGTGAATGCATCGGGTGGTAATGGAACACTTACTTATTCAAGCAATGGTTCAGGCGGACCTTACCAGGCTTCCAATGTCTTTAATGGATTAGCTGCAGGAACATATACGATTGCAGTAAAAGATGCCGGTGGTTATATTAAAACAACTACTGTTACCCTTACTGATCCTGCATTACTGGTAGTAAATAGCACGGTACCGCAGATCACCTATAACACGGCAATGGCTACAGCTACTTTTACCCGTACCGGTGGAACAGGTTCAGTTAGCTGGTCGGCAACAGGCCTGCCTTCTGGTGTTTCAATTAGTGCGTCTACAGGTGATGTTACAGGGACACCAATGCAAACCGGCAGCTTCAATGCTGTTATAACTGCTACTGATGCAAACGGATGTACTGCAACAAAAAATGTAACTGTGGCGGTAGGCCCCAAGCTTACCAACGATTCATATACCTCTGTTGTAGGTAACACACAACTGGTAGCTGATGGACACTCAACGCCAACTACTCCTTACACAACAAGTGCAACCAATATTATAGCCAATGACATTTCGGATGCTGCTATAACTGTAACTGCCGTTACCGATGCCTTGACAACAGCAGGCGGGAGGATAACGATCAGTGCTAACGGGAAGTTTATCTATTCTCCCGGAGCAGGAAGTACCGCAGCAGACAGCTATACCTATACTGCCAGCTCCAATGGGGTATCTTCTACCGGCACTATTAATTTTACCATAGCCAACATGGTATGGTATGTTAACAATACCTACGGTGGTGCCAACGGTGCTTCTTTAGGAACATCTCACAGACCGTTTACTACTGTAAATGCAGCCGCATCTGCATCTGCTGTGAATCAAATTATTTATGTGCATACCGGAACGGGTAACACAACAGGAGATGCTTTGCTTAAATCCGGCCAAACCCTTCGCGGCGCAGGTAGTGCACTTTCTATAGGCACCCTTTCTATAGCTGCGGGGACTAAGCCTACGTTTACTGGTATGATCACCCTTGCAAACAGTGTAACGGTGGATGGCTTTGATATGAGTACAGGTGCTACGACAGCTATTACTTCAACAGGTGCTACCGCAGTAGCAGTGAATATAGGCAACATTACAACCAGCGCTGCTGTAAACGCTGTTACCCTAACCAATACAACCGGTACAGTAACCATTACAGGCGGAACGCAAACCAACAGCAGTGCTGCTACCTTCAATGTCAGTGGTGGAAGTGTCAACCTAACATACAGCGGTGGTGTTAGCCAAGGTGCGAATGCAGCGATGCTAAGTGTAACAAATGGCCACACCGGCACCATAGCATTTAATACAGGCACGTTAAATGCCACTAACGGTACCGGTCTTCAGTTTGATAATGCTGACGGTACCTATAACTTCCTGGGCACTACAACACTGAATGGTGGTGATGCCAGTATTGACATTCTGAACGGGTCTGCAGGTACATTTAATTTTGCAACAACTTCCGGAAGTATTGCTATAACGAATCCGACAGGTACAGCATTTAATGTAGGAGGAACAAGCAATACAGCTAATATCACCTATGATGGAAATATCACAAAGAACAATGCAGGATTAATGGTAGCCATTGCAAACCATGCTTCAGGTACCATTTCATTCCCTTCAGGCAATACACTCAGTGCTACTACGGCTTCAACCGGGAATGGAATTCAGTTTGATAATGCGGATGGAACGTATACGTTTAATGGCGTGACTACTTTGGCAGGTGGCAATGCACACCTTGAAATTCTTGCCGGGTCAGATGCTGCCAACGGTTCACAGGGAACATTCAACTTTACCAGTACCACAGCTGCTGACAAGATTGAAAATCCTTCTGGAGGAGTATTGATAAAGGTTACAGGCAGTATAGCAACGTTGAATTACCCCGGTACGCTAACCCGCACCGGCGCAGCTGCTTCTCATGCCATAGATGTGCAAAATAATAAAGGTGGAACCATCACATTAAGCAATGCAACAAAAACACTGACCTCTACCGCAGCTGCATCAGTTGGAACTACCGAGCTGGTTTACTTTAACGGAAATACAGGAAACACAACATTAGCATTTACCAATGGTGGATTAAATATCGCCAGTAATGCTAATGGTGGCCTTTTTGCTTCAAATACCAATCTGGCAAATGCTACTTTGAAAGTTCAAGGCAGCAATAATGTGATCACCGCTACAACAGGCCGTGCTTTGAATGTATCGAATACAACCATCGGTACACCTGCTGCGACAGAGGCAGGCCTGAATTTTAGAACGATCAGCGCTTCGGGTGGTTCTACTACGGCTATTTATCTTGACAATGTGGGAACAAATGGATTTACTATTACCGGCACAGGTACCACTGCAGGTTCGGGAGGTATTATCAATGGCATCTCTGGTACTGACAACGTTTTAACAACCGGTGTAGGTATTTACCTGAATAACATCAGTAATGTTTCTTTGTCCAACATGAACTTTACAGGAAACTTCGGAAACTTTGGTATTCGTGGGGATGCTGTGAACAATTTTGCATTAAAGGAATCAAATTTTACAGGTGTGTTTGGAACAAGTAATAACGGTGCCGTTTATGAAGGCGCAATACGATTCGGAACACAAGGAAATGATGGAACAGGAAATGGGCTTACCGGAACGGTAGTTTTCACCGGCAACACGATAGGAGGCGGTTATTCTGATAACATCTGCATTTTCAACAACAGCGCCGGTACCATGAATATGACGGTGGCCGACGGAACCAATCCGGCCATATTTAATCATAACGGAACAGATGGCAATGATGCGATACTGATTGAGACCCGCGGGCCTGCTAATGGTGCAACATTTGGACATCCGGGCGGAGTTGCCGGGGCAGGATTTAATCTAACATTATCCATTAATGGCGTTGAGTTCAAAGGTGCCCGTGGTGATAATATTCAAACCGTAGCGGCAACCAATTGTACTCAGAATATTACCATAACCAATAACACGTTTTTCAACACACATCCGAATATTGTATCGGGTGGGGGTGGAATTACGCTTTCAGGCGGAGGGGCAACGTCAAATTATATTGTCAGCTATAATGTATCTAACAACCAGCTCAAAGGTGCAAAAGGTACGCTTCTTCATGTTAATTATTCCGGGGCAAGTGCAGCTGTTACAGGCGTCATTGTATCTAATACAATTGGTACGCCTAACGGTAGTTATAATAGTGCCCAGAGCCAGGTAGGTGCAAGCGATAACGGAAATGGTATTAACGTAACAAGTGAAAAATTTGGCGACAATGTTTCAGGCCCTCCACATAGTACAGGCGTTATTAACCATGCAGTGCGGATACAGAATAATACAGTAGTTGATGTCAATGGTCTTGCTGGTATAAGAATATCTGCAGGCACACAGGATGAAGGCGGATCGCTTAGGCTAGAAGCATCTGTACTTAACAATACTGTATCGGAAATGGGCCCCTTCGGGTATGCAGCTTTTTATTCAGTGGTTGGTGGCGCCAGCCTTACAACAGACTACTCTAAAGTGGGGCTCAACATTGTAGGCAACACATTTAATGCCGGTGGGGCAGGTGCTACTTCAAGCGGCAATGCCATGTCTTTTGACCAGGTATCTGTAAATGCCCGCTATTATTTCCCCGGTTACGCAGGATCTCCAAATGGTGAATCGGCATCATCACCAGGAACGGCCAGTGCAAACCTTAATACATTCATGCAGGATGCAACCCGCATGAATGTGCTTACTAACGGACCGTTTCCAAACCCCTCGGCACCCGCTGGTAGCAAGGTAGATGCCACTACTGTGGTTGGTGTTTTAGGTTCTGCTTTCTCACTGCCTGTTCCATTAATGGTGCGCAGTGCTGTATCACCATCTTCTAAAGTGAAAGCAAGTGATTTTCTTACAACATCAAAAGCCGAAAGACTACGTGAAGCAGCCATTGTACGTTGGATAAAAGCAGGTGCTACAGAAGAGCAGGTGCAGTCGATGCGTAAAGTTGTGATCAGCATAGAAGATATCCAAGGCAATTTCATTGGATCAAGTGAAGAAGGCCATATCAAATTAGATAAAGATGGTGCCGGTTACGGATGGTTTTTTGATGAAACTCCGGATGCTGATGAAGAGTTTAATAACAAGCAGAGTGATTTTAATGCTAAGGGGAAAATAGACCTGTTAACAGTGTTAATGCATGAACTCGGGCATCAGATTGGTATGGAGGATGATTATCTGCATGATGGATCATCTGATCTTATGCATGGTTATATCAATCCCGGCGAAAGAAAATTACCGGTTAAACCAGCTAAAAAAAGATACGAATGACAGCCTTGTAACCAATGTTGAAGCTCACAAATGAAGTATCAAAAAATAACAAAGAACTTTTATGAAATACATATCACTGCTTAAAAAGAGCCTGGCACTTGCTCTTTTAATAGTAACCACTCAATCCTTTTCGCAATCCCTAACGCCACTTACCATCGGCACCATCAATGCCGGTGATAGTGTAGTGATCTATTACGATGTTACCATCAACACGGGTGCAGGTGCACAAGTAACTAACCAGGGAACAATTTCCGGTTCCAACTTCACCACCTTCGTTACCGATGATCCTGATACAGGTCCTGCAAATGATCCAACAATAACATTGCTTAACGTGTTTCCTCTTCCGGTAAGGCTGCTTGAATTAAAAGCACAGGCAAGTATGGGTGTCATTACTGTATCGTGGAACGTGAGTAACGAGGAGAACATGATCCGTTATGAAATAGAAAAGAGTACCAACGGCAGAACCTTTACAAAGATTGGTGAAGTGGCAGCCTTAAACAGGTTGATTCCTTCTTTATACAATTTCTCAGATCAAAATCCTGTTAACGGAATAAACTACTATCGACTGCGAATGATTGATCAAACATCTGCAAAATTCAGTAGCATAGTAAGGGTAGACTTGGATGGAAAGCAAAACAGCATTACTGTTTTCCCCAACCCGGCTGCACAAAATATAACATTGCAGTTAAGCAACATGCAGAAAGGCACTTACGAGCTATTGTTATACACCAACACAGGGCAAGTTGCCTTCAAAAGATCAGTTTATCACGATGGCGGATCTTCAAGTAAGAGTATCACACTACCTAATGGTCTTACAAGAGGTGTGTATAATGTTCTCATCCGTACCGATAAAAAAGTGCATAGCCAATTATTGATGATCCAATAACTTCAGATAAGCAGCGTTTGTTTTCAATGGCAGTCCCTGGCTGCCATTTTTATTTTGTTACAACCACTAAGAGGATGTCTTCATGGTTTATTACGCCTCGTTTTTAGTTTTGATACTATTCATCTGTTTTCCATGAATATTAGTCCTTAAAAAAATCATTTCGTCCTCTTTAAATAAAACCATCCTGCCAATGAAAATCTTTACGTAGTGATAATCTCTTATTCGTCCTTTTCAAAAAAAAGAATCTGTGTGGTGTAATAGTTTGCAGTAACTAAAAACAAATAAATGAAGACACTATTACTATCTGCACTAACTGTTTTCCTGATGGTTACTGCCAAGGCGCAATGGCTGCCACAAAATCCCGGCTTCACAAAAGATACTGTTAGTTTTTATGAGATCTCAGTACCGAACCAAAATGCAGCATGGGCGGTTTGTTATGATTTCAGAACCGGCTTGTTGGGTGCCCGTCGTACACTAAGTTTCACCAGAACCACCGATGGAGGAAACACCTGGATACCCGGTAAGATGGGTTCAGACTTGACTCTTAGGTTCTCTAACATAAGCGCCATTGATGGACAGGAAGCCTGGGTAGCTATGCACAAGGTGGGTCCTGTGCCGGGTAATTATAAAATCGGGGCAGGAGGAAGTTTTGAAAGAGGTGGTGGCATCTTTCATACCACAGATGGTGGTACTACCTGGGAGCATACGGCTCCTGGCGAGCTTTTCAACGAAAACTCCGTTCCCCGCTTTGTGCATTTTAAGGATAAGAACCATGGCATTGCGGTGGGAGATCCTAACGGCGGAAATTGGGAAATCTACCTGACAAATAACAAGGGCAAAAAATGGAAAAGGGTGCCACACCAAAACATTCCTGCGCCACTCCAAAACGAAATGGGTTGGATCAGCGGCCACGCAGTAGTAGGTAATACCATTTGGTTTGGTACCGATTCCGGAAGAATATACAAGTCTGTTGATTTTGGAAAAAACTGGGCAGTTCATGTTGTTGACCCTATTCCAGGAACCTACGTACATGAAATTGCTTTTCTTGATGATGGCCTGACCGGAGTTGCGCATTTAAGAGGAAGGAACCGCACTTTTGTATTCTCTACTACCGATGGGGGACTTACCTGGACAAATTATTTTCAACCCGCTAATTGGAAAAACAGCCGGATGACCGCAGTGCCAGGTACCAATGCATTCATATCAACCTCCGTGCACAACATCGCGGTCTTCTCAGGGTCTGCCATCTCTTACGATGCCGGGCAAACCTGGACGGAACTGGACGCATCTGCACCGAAGGCTGCCTGCCGGTTTTATGATGCCAATACCGGTTATGCGGGTGGTTACCATGCATCCGGTCATCCAATTATTGGGAATATCGGCATATTCAAATCGCAAATTGTTTTTCAAATGCCTACACTACAGCAAAGCAGTACTGCGCCATTGCGCATTGATGAGAAAAAGAATACTTCAGGTGCAGTACTGAAAGTATATCCAACACCTGCCAATGATGTTATCAGAATAGAATTGCCTCAAACTTTCCAGAAAGCAGCAAGTGTAATTGAAATAGTAAGCAGTGCCGGAAAAGTAGTTGATACAAGAACATTGAAAGCATCAACTTTTACGCAGGTAAATGTTAGCAGCTTAACACCCGGAATATATGTTATCCGTGTAACCAACAACTCACAAACAATTAGTAAGACGATTACGATAGCAAGATAGATAAATCTCTCATGTGTGTGAAAATGATAAGGGCAACTATAATGGTTGCTCTTATTCATTTATAACATCGGGCAGCATTTTAGATGGCATTAGGGTGTTCAATTAATTAATGGCTAAACTGTCTATCCTTGAAAACTTCGTTTCGTCCTTTTCAATAAAAAACAATAGGCTGGTTTAATAATTTGTATTGACAAATTCAGATAGTCAATCTATCTGCATCAAAGCCTAAACCTTTTATTAACCAATAACTTCTTACACAATATGAAACGTTATTCTCTCTTGTTTGCTATTGCATTGTTTAGCATTACATCATTTGCGCAAGTGCCTTATAATTCAGCAGTACCTAATGGCTACACCAAAAAAGCATCTGTTTCCGAGCAGGTCGGTTTAACACAGGTGTCTATTACATATCATCGTCCTGCAGTAAACGGACGTGAAGGAAAGATCTGGGGCAGTGTTGTTCACACAGGATTTGTTGACCAGGGATTTGGTAACCGCAAGCCGTCGCCATGGCGTGCAGGTGCTAATGAAAATACCATCATTGAATTTGATAAGGATGTGAAAGTGGAAGGCCAGACATTGCCTAAAGGAAAATACGGGTTGTTCATTGCTTACGATCCCACGGAAAGTACTGTGATCTTTTCTAAAAGAACAGACGGATGGGGTTCCTTTTTTTACGATGAAAAAGATGATGCGTTGCGTGTAAAAGTAAAACCGCAACCAATAGAGAAAAGCGTTGAGAATTTGAAATACGAGTTTTCAGCTCAAACTCCTAATTCTGCTGTCGTTGCTCTTTCATGGGAAAAGCTATCCATACCATTTAAAGTGGAGGTTGATCATTTGAAACAACAGTTCGATGCCTTCGTTGCTGAATCGCAAAACCCAAGGGGTTTTACATCGCAGGGATTGAACATTGCTGCCGGTTGGGCACTACAGAACAACTACGGCCTTGAGAAAGCTTTGGAATGGGCAACATCGGCATCCGGTCAAACTTTTCCCGGCGACCCAACTTCATTTGCCGCACATTCTACCAAAGCAGCTATTCTGTATAAATTGAACAGGCCAGATGAAGCAGCAGCAGCAACTAAAACAGCATTGTCGCTCGGTAACCCCGGACAGTTGCAGCAATTTGGCAGGCAGTTGATAACAGCAAAAAACCCTAAAGCAGCATTAGAGGTATTTCAATTCAACTACAATAAAAATCCCGACCAGTTTATTTCGTTGACAGGAATGACAAGAGGATTATCTGCCAATGGCGACTATACAAAGGCATTGGAATTTGCTAATAAAGCATTACCACTTGCCCCAAATGATCAAGCCAAACAGGCAGTGCAGGGAATGATTGATAAGCTTAAAGCAGGGAAGGATGTAAATTGATCTCTTTATTGAAATTTGTTCTCAGGGCCGTAAGATCTTATCCATCTTGCGGCCTTTTGCTAATTCATCTACTAACTTATCCAGGTATCGTACCTGTTTGGTTAAAGGGTTTTCTATTTCTTCAATGCGATATCCGCAAATGACACCAGTGATAAGGTGCGCATTAGGATGTATTGTAGCATTATGAAAGAAGGTTTCAAAGGTTGCTTTTTCATCAATCAATTTTTGAAGAGTTTTTTCGTCATAACCGGTCAGCCATTGAATTACTTCGTGCAATTCTTGTTTTGTTCTGCCTTTCTTTTCAACCTTGGTAACGTAATGTGGATACACAGAAGCAAATGTCATCTTTGCAATGCGTTCATCATGATTGCTTGTAGTGTTCATGACATGAATTTATACTTTTTGCCCGGCCTGAATGCTATCGCTTCAACGCTAAAGAGAGGTATTTAGAATAGATGGGTGTCTACATTGAAACGGGGTTGATGGAGTATCCATCACAACACTATCAGGGAGTACTCCAACAACAACCTTAAAATATTAGTCAACAACTTTCACGTTGTAAGCCTCCATGCCTTTTTTGCCTTCTCTTGTTTCAAATTCTACTTTATCACCTTCGTTCAATTTACCGGAACTTATATTGGATACATGAATAAAGAAGTCTTTGCCCGCTGCATTTTTTACAAATCCAAAACCTTTTGCTTCATTAAAAAACTTTACTGTGCCTGTTTCTTTCATAATTCAATTTTTGAAAAGATATGTATAATTATAACAATGCAGAGCTTTGGCCTTCCTTTTTGCATATTTATCCCCCTTTCTTATACAAATTCAGGTGGTTACATCTTGCTTTTCAACTTTTTCATTGCATTACAAAAAGAAAGTGCCGTAACAAATAACCATATAGTTTTATAGCTTGTATAAGCTGTTGTGCTATATCATGGCGGCTCTTTATGTGGCCGCAGGTATTAATCATTTTGTGCATCCCGAGATGTACCGGAAGATCATGCCCTCCTGGTTGCCGGCGCATAATATTCTGGTGGTAATCAGCGGCATTGCTGAAATACTACCTGGGCTTTTGTTGCTGGTGCCTTATACAAGAAGATTTGCAGCTATCGGTATTATGATTTTGCTTGTAGCCGTATTCCCGGCTAACGTGCAAATGCTGATTAATTATTGGAAAGAAGATCATCCTATGCTATGGCTTGCCGTTTTCCGATTGCCCTTGCAAGGCTTCCTGATCTGGTGGGCTTATCAATATACAAAACCGTTGAAAGGAAGCAGCAAGTAATGACCAACAGCAGTAAATTCCTGGAAACATCTTACCGGTTCAACTGTTGTTCCACCATGGCATTCAATGTTCCTAAATTTCCCAACGCATCACCCATAGTGTTGTTGAAATAAACATATACTTGCCGACCTTGTTTTATCCATCCTGCAATACGCTTTGCATGGGCTAATAAAAATGGTTCATCATAACTACCGCGATACCCTCCTTCAGGACCGTGGAAACGGAGGTAACTAAAAACATCCGATACCGTTACCTGTGGGGTGGGAGACTTAGGCAAGTCTTGCTCCACCATACCGGCGCCATAGTGCTGCAGCATACGGTATATTGAATTGTTGTACCAGGAGAAATTGCGGAACTCTACGGCTATATGCCAGCCTTTTGCATCGCTGCTTAGAGATTCTAAAATGCCTTCCAATTCTTCCTGCTTGTCGCTTTTTACTGAAGGAGGTAATTGTACCAGCAGGCATCCTTTTTTGTCGCCTACCTGTGCTACAGCCTCCACAAATTTTTCCAACTCTTCAAAGCTAAACTGCATGCCTTTTGCATGTGTAACTGCCTTGGGTATTTTGAACGTAAACCTGAAATGAGAAGGTACACACTCTGCCCATTTAGCAACTGTTGCCGGCTTGTGTGTTTTGTAAAAGGAAGAATTGATCTCTACTGAAGAATAGAGCGAAGCATAATAAGCGAGCCTGCTGCAACCTTGAAACTCTGGCGGATACTCCGATTGTTTGATGGGTAATGCAATACCACTGATGCCGGAATAGAAGGAGGGGCTGTTTTGCATGATTAGAGGAAGTGCAAAATGCTTGCCTTGACTGTTGCCTGTGAATACCTATTGGAATCGCATGGTTTCACGACAAGGTTAACACAAAAGTCATCTGCCAAGCCCCCGGGCTGACTTAAGATAACTGCCCGACTTTCATTTGCATGCTTCGAAAATCAACTCTGCATCTTCCATTTCTTTCGTTCCCGGAATTTTTCTGCTGACAGGGATGATTAAAATTGCCTTGCCGTTAGATTCTGTAAACGTCCAGGCAGCAGTTTTGCCTTTGTCACTTTTTAAACTAAGTCCTTCACCAAGTATAGGTACTCTACGTTCAAAAATGGGTACAAGCTTTCCATCTACCATGTCGCTGGCTATATTAACACTGATGTTTTGCTTTGAATCTGAAGTACGTGCAATTAAAGTCATCCGTAACGTTCCCAAAGCACTCTGTTCCGTGATTCGAATTGTGTTCAGGTGAATCCCATTTTGATTTCGGTAGCATCTTTTTACTTTTTCCTGAGCCTGGGAATTACCGATACAAAACAAAAAGCTGATGAGAAAAATTGAAATGATGCGCATATTTTATTCAGTTAGTTAGATGTAGCTAATATATAGATTTATTTTCCGGCAATGTATTCATGCACTTAACTCATTCATGTTATTAAAGCGATGTAATGCACCTTGCACCTCGTCACAGGCCATACATAACGTTATATTTGAAGACCAGAAAAACGCAGGCAAGTCCTTCTGCCTATTTTCTATTAAATTCATCGAAAACTATAGTATGCGGCCTTTCATTTTTATAAGCCTGCTCCTTTTTAGTATCCAGGCTCACTCGCAGGACACTACAGCTTACACAAAACAAGAAGTTATTTACGGAAGGAAAGATGGTCTTGCTATGACCATGCTAGTGCTTACACCGGCGAAGAGCAACCAGCGGGGTATTGTAAGCATGATAAGCGGTAACTGGATTTCTTCCATGCGCCGCATGGATCGGTGGACAGAAATTTCGAAAATGTATCTCGATGCCGGTTACACTGTGTTTTTGGTGGTGCATGGCTCTCAGCCACGTTATTCTTTACAGGATGCTGCAGCTGACGTGAAAAGAGCCGTACAATTTATACGCTATAACGCCGCGACTTATAAGATCAATCCTGACTATATCGGTGCCCTTGGCAGTTCATCCGGCGGACATCTTTCCCTTATGGCCGGACTGGCCGATAACAAAGGCAATCCATCGTCTGCCGACCCCGTGGAAAGAGTATCCGGAAAGGTACAGGCTGTTGCCTGCTTTTTTCCGCCAACCGATTTTTTAAACTATGGCATGCAAGGTATAAATCCTGCTCAACAAAAGGCCTTTCTACAAAACCTTGGTGTGTTAGGTGCTTTTACGTTTATGGAGTTCGACAGCACAAAAAAGATGTATGCCGAAGTAATGGATACAGCAAAGATCACTGCCATTGCAAAGGCTATGTCTCCGGCGCAATTAGTAACTGCTGATGATCCGCCGGTTATGGTGTGGCATGGCGATAAAGACAGGATCGTTCCGCTGCAGCAATCAAAGCTGTTGCAGCAAAAGATGGAAGCCTTGCGTTTGCCTTTTATACTAAAGGTGAAGGAAGGCGGTGAGCATGGATGGAAAGATCTACTCCAGGATGAAAAGGATTTTATACAGTGGTTTGATAAACATTTAAAGGTTAGATAGATTTCTTTTTGTTTGGTAATGGTCTGAATGGGTTCTCGCAACAGGCCTCAGGGCTTCGGGAACAGGAGTATCCAATGACAGGACTGTTTCCGGCCAAGTGTCATAACGAGCAGTGGTTGAATCTTTACCAGTAACAGTTTGAGACGTTATTTTCTCCGGACAGCATCTTTTTTATAAAGAAATAGAAACTTCAATACTTACTATCGAAAGCAAGGTTTACTATTTACGTCCCTGAAAAATCCATTTCGTCCACCTGAATTAAAGATTGTGTACCGAAAGTTATCTTCTCATCCTTTTTAAGAATTTGATCTCCATCTCTTCTTCTATTTTACTTCACTTATTAAGATCTTCTATTGAAAAACATCAAACATGAAATACTATTTGTTATTACTGGCCATTTCTGTGACACTCGTCTCTTCCGCACAAAATAACTTTCCCTACTCTGTTGCTTTAAAAGACAGCAACGGTAAAACAGTAGACAGTAAGACTTTTACCAATAACGGCAAACCTGTTGTGATCGATTTCTGGGCGTCCTGGTGCATACCCTGCATCGTCAAGTACAACTCTATGAGGAGCGTTTACAAAAAATGGCAGGAAGAAACGGGAGTAAGGATCATCACCATTTCCCTGGACAATAAGCCAGAAGCTATGGCAAAAGCAAAAGAGCTGGCAACAAAAAATGGATGGCCTTTTGAGTTATATTTTGACGAGGAGAAAAAGCTATTATCCCAATTAACCTCGGAGGAAGCGATTCCACATAGTTTTTTTTATGATAAAGACCTTAAACTGGCTGGCGATAAGATCGGTGCAAGCATAACAAAAAAAGGAGGGAGCAATGACGATGGATCTTTTAAAGATGCCATGTCTAACAAGGACAGCAAGCTGGATGGGTTTGAATGCAACCTGGACGAATATTATAAGCTGCTGAAAAAAATTGCTGCAGGTTCCGTTTAAGCAGGCAAATGAAATGGCGGTCTTTTTCTGCAAGAACTACCCAAGGGCAACTTTGCATTTTTTTGTAAAGCGTTAGGCCCAATTCTTTGTAGCCGGGTAATTTAACCATTTAACTATGACAATAGAAAGCATTAAAGACGTAATTATTCCCCGAAAAATTATTGGGGTCGACGCAGGTTGGGAAGAAGAAATACGTCCCATCTTAGAAGCCTATGCAGAGAATATAGGAGAAGAGATGAGCGAACCAACTTCTGCAGAAAGTATTTTAATTTGTGAAAAAACTTTGAGTACAACGCTACCAAATGATTTAAAGCTTTTTTACTTACGTTTTGGTGCGGCGCATATGGCGGAAAAACTTTTCAATGTTGAGGAATTTGAATATATCACTGCCAATTGGGAAGAAGGTTTTCTCGACGACTATACTGAAGAAGAACAGTCTGTTTTATCAAAACTGATAGTGTTTGGGGACTATTTAGGGAACGGAAATGTTTGGTGTTTTCATAAGGAAACCAAAGAGATATTTTATTATAGTCATGATAGTAAACCAAACATTAATCAAATGTTTCAGACCTTTTATGAGTATTTACAATCGCTATTGATTTTCACACAAGCAGAATTAGGGGAAGACATTGAAAACTTAGAAAAAGAGTGCGAAAGGTTAGTGGTGGATTTGATTGGTAAAGACCGGGTAAGAGTTTGGCAATACTTTAGTGGGTGGGAATAAGGCTGCCTATAACAGTGTGTAGAAAATCGTGGCTGCACGTTAAGCATTGAACTTTAATAGCTATTTCGCATGATAGTTATTTAAGCTGTAGTTTTTCAATTGCCACAAGTTCATAAACACCTTGCTGTTAAACCGCGAACATTTAGCAATGAGCATAGAATATAGTTTTGATAAACGACCGACAGCAGACCAGGTTATTGAACTTTACGACAATGCCGGTTTGCCACGGCCAACTTATGATAAAGAAAGAATACAGAAAATGTTTGACAATTCTAACCTTATAGTAACGGCCTGGGACAATGACCTATTAGTTGGAGTTTCCCGTTCTATTACTGACTGGGTCTGGGCTTGCTATCTTTCGGACCTTGCAGTTAGAGACAACTACAAAAAGGAAGGCATTGGAAGACAGCTTATAAAGTTGACAAAAGAAAAAGTTGGTGAGCAGTCAATAATTTTACTTCTTTCTGTTCCTACAGCAATGGAGTATTACCCTAAAGTTGGGTTTAAAAAACAAGAAAGTAGTTTTATAATTGATAGAGCAGAATGGAGACAACACCAATAGAAATTTTCAATAAATGGTTTGCTGAGGAGTTCATCCTGACAAAGGTTACTATTCCGAATGCTTGTTGCTTATCAACTATCGGAGTTGACGGTTATCCCAATGCAAGATTTGTATCGCTAAAAGGAACTTTTGAAAACAGCTTTATTATAACAGGTACTTTAACCTCAAGAAAAGGGCTTGAAATAAGTCATACCAACAAGGTGGCGTTAACTTTTTGGTGGACAGAAACGGAAAGACAAGTTAGAATTCAAGGAGATGCAAAAAGGATCGGCGAAAAACTTGCGGACAACTACTTTGCAGAACGAAACAGGGATAGCCAAATCGTTTCTATGGTAAGTAATCAAGGACAAGAACTAGATGACGTACAAACATTGAATGAAAAATATCAAGAAGTTGAAACTAGATTTTTAAATCGGAACCTGGAAAGACCTAAAAACTGGGGTGGCTATTCCATAGAACCGATAAGAATAGAATTTTTAGAATTTAAGGCAACTCGTTTTCATAGCAGAGAATTATACCAGCTAATAAACGGGCAATGGAAAAAAACCACATTACAGCCTTAATGAGAAACATACCCCCATTAAAGGCGATTTAGTGAAATGGAAGCAACAGAACAGACTTTGAACGTCAACAACTCTGATCTACATTAGCAGGAAAGGCGAATCTAAATTTGAAAAAATGAGCTAATCAAAGCGGCCAATTTAACTGTGAGTTAGGTTAGAGATGAAACAATAGGATCTCAGATTTATTCATCAGCAAATCTCTCTCTGGCATTTACAAGACTAAAGAACAGCAAATACAAGTATGACAGAGATATATCATCTAAACTGCGTTAAAATCTTTTCGCCGATCAATGACAATGTTTGCGGACACTGTTTGTTAGTTAAAGAAAACAACAAACTCATCTTGATAGACACAGGCATCGGACTATTGGACACGCTGAACCCGATTGAAAGAATAGGACAGCATCTTATTGAAATTGTCGGTTTTCGTTTTGACGAAAACCAAACTGCTGTGCGACAAATTGAAAATTTAGGGCTTGATCCTGGAAACGTTACGGACTGCATCGTTTCACATTTGGACAATGATCACATTGGCGGGCTTGCAGACTTCCCCAAAGCCACAGTGCATATTAGCGTTGAAGAACTTGACAATTTTAATTCTAACAATCCAAGATATTTGGCTGCCCCTTTGGCGCATAATCCAATTATTAGAACGTACACAAAATCAGATTTGGAATGGTTTGGATTTGAAGCGAGGAAGATTATTGCTGACTTTGAGACCGAGATTTTTCTTATTCCACTTTTCGGACACACATTAGGGCATTGCGGTGTTGCACTGAAAACAGGCAATAAATGGTTGTTTTACGTTGCAGACGCATATTATATGAGAGTAGAGCTTACGGACGAACAACACCCTGTAAACGAACTGGCTAAAATGCGGGCAGACGACAATAATTTACGGGTGACCGCACTTAATAAAATCCGCAAGATTGTTGAAGGCCATCCGGAAATTGAGATCTTTGGCTACCACGATATAGAGGAGTTTAATTATTATGCACAGGTTGGGAAAAATTAAATTCATTCCCTCCCAAAATTATAAAACATCACCCCGGTACTCCCGAGGTGATGTTTACTTTTAGAAACGATTATTTGCGGAACACGACTCTACCCGTTTCCGTTTTACCATCAAGACTTAGTTTATACGTATATACACCGCTGGTATTGGCCTTAAACACTTTCTTATGCCTACCTGTATCAAGCACCCCATCCTGAAGGATGCTTACCGCCCGTCCTTCTGCGTCATATACTTCAAGTCTGACGTTGCCTTTTTGTGCAACACTGAACTCGATAGTGGCCTGGGCCGAGGCCGGGTTGGGGTAAACAACAGTTTTTGCAACAACCGCCTCTTCGATGGATGGCTCTGCCATCTGCCGGACTGCTACATATTCAGATTGCGGTACCCAGATCGCATAGCCACGGGCAGGTGCGTACACATGCACCCTTCCATCGGCCGCAACTGTTACCGTTTGAGACGGGTTGAGAACATTTACCAGTACAAAATTTTTCCAATCAGCATATCCTGAAGTTGCCGTTCCATTAGGTGAGCCATCGTTATCCACCCAAATGCCCCTTGTAAGAGCATCGTTATTGTTCATTACAAGTATGGCCCCGCTCTTTGTGCCGTTGCCTTGTCTTCTTGCTACGTACACGTTCCAGGTGTCGCCTGCAAAGGTCGTTGTGCCGTTTGGATTGGGTTCTGTCACCGGATTGCCTTGCTGGGTAAGTACGATTAAAGAGCCACCCAGATACTTGCTTCTGACTGAGATAAGCTTATCAATATCTGTCTTAAGGGACAGGGGAGGCGTAACAGTAAGGGAATTGTTATGATTGTCCACCTGGGTTACGCCGTAGTACTGCGGATAGAACAGGCAAGGCCTTCCTTCATGAAAGAGAATATAAGCATAGCCTAGCTTCCAGTCTTTGGTTACCCACTTGTCATGTTCTTTCCCCGTATCATGATTCTCCAGGAACGTAACAACGGCTGTGCCCGGAAGGGAATTGCCACCGTTGTCTCTAACCATACCAGAATGGTTCAACCAGGCCATGTTAAAGCTTGCGCCGTTGCCGTTGGTCATTTCGGTGAGGGTATTCTTCAAGGGAAAATCAAAGACGTCAACGTCGGAGCCCTGTGCAGCGAGATCGTTTACCCAGCCTTTTAGACGATACTTATACCCGGTGAAATATTCGGCTACGATAAAACGCTGGCCGCCTCCCGGCTTTTGCGGCAGGTTATTTACCCAGCCTGATACCAGCTCCTTTTGAAAGCCTCTGACGAAATCCAGCCGGTACCCGTCAAAACCGATGGTATTGGTTAGCCATGTGCCCCAGGCTTTCAACCTATTCTGGACCGTCGTACTATATGTATTCAGGTCATTGCCGAACCATTTTGTATTAGGCACAAGCTGATCTTCAAAGCCACCATCTGTGCTACCGCCATCACCCAAGTAGTCAGCAGCATCTACCGGGTGAAAGTCGGTATAGGTCCAGGTGAAATTCGCCTCACCCGTTCCGGTATGATTAACAAAGTCCATGCTGGTAGCTGTATAGGCTTTCAGTGTCGTATTAGCAAGATTGCTGCCGTTGTACCATACTGCCGAAGGATAATAGCCGTTCGTTTGCGGAGCCCATTGCCATTCCCATTGGTTGGAACTGTTGACGCCTTCTTTGCGGGCTGTTAGTGTTATTTCAATGGTGGCTGCACTGGCAAGTGTAATCTTGTATTCATCGATGTCCGTATTGTTTTGCATGTGGCCGCTATAGGTCCTCTGATCCAGGGCCACATTAAACTGGCCGCTGCCATTGTTAGGTTCTGATTCCCAAAGCTGGCCCGATTGGGACGGTGGGGCATTATTGGTAAACTTGATCTTTACGTCGTAGCCTCTCTCGCCAACCACACCTGAGTAGTTGAGGAAATAGCCACCGATCTGAATATAATAATCACCTGCAGCTGCATTAGGAATAAGCCAGCGGATTTCGTTAGTCGGATAGGGGACTCTTTGCACACCCCCGACTATGGCCTTACTAAAGACATAGTTCTTAACGGCTGGATTATCCCCGCTTTCCTCGGCAGCAGTATTGTTGCTGTAAATATGGTTTAAGATAATATCGGCATACAGATCCATATAGGGTGCGCCGTTTGTAGTGGAATGAGCAGTGTTTATTAAACTTTGTAGTTCGGCTCTTGATCCAAAGCGAGTCTCGGTGCTTCCTTTTTGATTGTAATTGCCTAAATCATAATGATCAAAAATGCCATAGCCCATGTCCGATATGCCCCAATTTCCCTTAGAAGGAGGCGGCATCCAGAGAGCCCGGATACCCGCCGTCTTCATGGCAGGTATCTTAGCCTTGATCGTGTCGTACCAAAAGCCGTTTTTACTCGTTTCATTCACGGGTACGTTCCAGTAAAAAGCCTGCATCATTACATCATTTTGTGCATGAAGAAGCTGCATGGCAAACAGGCCAGCTGCGGTCAGGTAAATCTTTCTCAGTTTCATATTTATGGTTTTAGTGTATGAGAATCCTTTAGCTTATTCATTTATGCATTCGCCAATAGCATTGCATAATGTGTTTTAAGGGGGGAAGGAAACAGTTCAGGAGGGGTTGGATGTTTTGAATAGTTCAGCAACCAGTTTAACAACATGTACCTGGTACACTATCACAATTTCAAGCATTTTTTTTATATAGGCAATAGTATTTATACGGCATTAATAATGAAAAAATACTGTTTCTGTGAGCTGGATCGAAGAGGATGGAGGAGGGAGGCAATACCTGGCTGCAATGCAATAGTTACTGCACCTTTTCAAGTGCCCGGTTATCGTTCGGAGAAGTTCTTCAATAATTCCATTCTTTTTTATAGTCAGTGTGTTTAATTAATCCCTCACCCTTCTGTTAAACATACTGCAGAGGCGGCTGGAGTCTCGCAAACTTTTCCTTCTTTGGCACCATATTTAATCCTACTGTAATAGGCCAATTCATTTTTCAAATTCGAGAGTATGCAAAAGTTTTTATACATCGTTTTGTTCTCGGCAGTCATTGCAGGATGCAATAGTAATTCGGCAACCACTCCCCGGGAATTAGAAACAGCCGAAAAGGAAGAGCAAGGTGAAACAGACCGGGACAACGCAGGCGGAGTACGTTTCGACACCCTGGGCTTAGCCGACTTCCTTGCGTTCAAAGCCGCAAGGTTCCCGGACGCCAACAGGGAATACACTACCATTTCCACAGGCAGAAAAAAAATCAAGGTCGACACTTTAGGCTGTGCAGCATATAAGAGAACCAGGGTGAAGACCGACCGTCAGCCCATTGAAGTTCCGACTCCCCAGCAGGATATAACGATGGAATCCAAAAAGCCTAACCCTTCGCGGAATTCCACAACAAGTAAAAACCCAAAGGATGAACAGCAAAGCGTTTCTGAAGTGGAGAATGAATCTGAGGACCATACGGCGGTGGCAGAGGCATCTGAAACAAAAGAAAAGAAAGACGTAAAAAAACGCACAAGCAATAAAACAAAAGGGGCAATCATCGGTGCCGTTACGGGAGCGGCTACGGGGGCCGTTGTCAATAAAAAGAATAGAAAAGCCGGTGCTGTAGTGGGTGGTATTCTTGGAGCTGCTACAGGCTATGGAATCGGCCGCCGCAAAGACAAAAAGGATACAGCAGTAATCAAAGAAAAACAGATCACTGACACCGCTAAGAACAAGCAACAATATTGATTTCAAAGTCCGGGGAGTCTTTCAAAAGGCTAAACTGAAGGCCATCTGCGAAAACACCGGTGTTGAATGCTTAACGTCCAGCCACAATTTTATAAACACTATGTTGGCTGGATGGCCGTTATAACTTATTTACAGTGTGTACTATTTCTATAATATCATTTTGCCATGTTTCAAAGAGTTTACTTTGAAATTTACTGTCAATTAATGGGTGCACTTCAACATTGTCTTTGTAAAACTGTTTTAAAAGATTTCTAATGAACTCCGGTTTTACTTGTGCAAATAAATAGATGGGCGTACTTGTGCCGTTTGGCTTCTCTAAAAAAGACATGATACCCAGTATGCGTCCAGCTGCATCGACAGTTGTTAGCTTGTGGTAAAGATTGCTTTTTTGCCCAAGAATGATGGCTTGATAAAATTTATGGGTACTTGCACTAAAAGCATTCTCCCGCCCAAAATCCTTTGAAAAACACTGGTACCTGTTGTCCTTATATAAGAAGCCAAAACCTTTTATATCTTTTACCCTAAATACCCTGCTTTCATTTGCACTGTCCACAATTGTTACCTTCTCGCTAAATTTTACCAGCATTACTTTATTGCTAAAAAGATTATGGGGCAATTTTATTTGAGCGTTAACCGTATCATTTGTATTTGTTACGTAATACCCGGGAACGGTGGTCGCATTTTGGGCGTATACATAACTGAATAGAGTGAGGAAAAAGAACAAGAAAGTATAATGTTTCATAGTCATTTTATAAATGTCAATTGCTTATAGGAGATAGTCTTTGCTTGCAGCCACAGAAGCAAAATAGCGATTTATAGCTAAATTTTTAACCACCACCACAATTTTTTAAACACACTGTTGTAGGCGGTGAAAGCTATTTCGGCAGCGGGTTAGAAAAAGTAGGTTCAGTACAACTAGTCCAGTAGGCAAAAAGGTGCCCCAAAACAGTTTTTAATTCGGCAAAACTTGCTGGCTTTTTAAAAAAACCCTGTACTGAATGACTATAAGAATATATTATATTATCTGGTGCTGTACCTGTTGTAAGGAACAAAAAAGGTATAGTCCTTAACTTAACTTCACCTAACTGCTGCATTTTGTCTCTTAACTGGATACCTGTCATAAGCGGCATATTAATATCAGATATGATGAGAAAGAGGTCTTTGTTAGTGTTATTAAAGTATTCATATGCCTTATTTGCATCCTGGAAAATGGTTAGCTGATTTTGCATCCCTAATTCCCGGTACGCCTGCTTAAAAAACTCCTGGTCGTCCAAGTCATCCTCAATAAGAATAATTTCACCCTTTTTATTCATAATAACAAAGTAAAAGTATTTGCAGAAATAAGAAATTGACAGTATTTGAAAACTTTTATTGTTGTGCTTTAAATAAGTACGTTGCAAATTGATTGCCTACAACGCTATTATTTATGTGTGTGAGTCGAGGTTAAGACCGGACACAATTTGATTCACTATCAGCAATCGGGCATTAAGTTTTATTCATTGTTATTGTTTCGCAAATACAATATCAGGAAACCCAGGACTTGCCTTTATACAATTGGTCGGGTAGATTGATCAGGTTTATACCCTTGCAGTTAATCTACTGGTTTGGTATTGAAATATGGAGCAGCTTTAACCTGAAGGTTCAAGGCCCATACACAGGGCTATCTGCGAAGACCCAGGGCGGTTGACGAAGACCCCGGGCGGAAGGTAGACGTGTCTATATAAGGTCAAGGGGTTTTTATTGGAATCCGTGTCCCTAAAGAAAACCAGGGCGGACCTTAAATACGAGCCAGAGGTTAAGTCATTTCAAAAGGCACGTACTTGTTTTCCTTAAAATAGCGTTCGGTTATAGATTTTGGATCACTCCAATTTAGTGAGAGGATATGTTCAAGAGATTTGACAAGAACAGAAAACTCCTGTGGCTTTACAAAATACAAGTTAGCTCCAAAGCCATAAGCAGACTGGATGGCATTGTGCTGGTTGGTAATAGTGAATATCACTATAGGAAGTACATCATATACTTTGTTGTCTCGGATCTGCTTAATGCACTCCACCCCATTTTTACATGGCATGTCAAGATCTAAAAAAAGCAGGTCCGGAATATAGCTGCCGAGTAACTTGATCAAAGCATCTCCGTCTTGTACAGAAGCAAAGCTTATGTCTAGACGCAGTTGCTTTAAGGCTCTTTTAAAAAAGAAACAATGTTCACGATTATCTTCTGCAAGAAGCACATTCTTGATCTGGTGAGAGATTTCGTAGGTCATGTTCAATAGGTAACTACCGGTTTATAATCAGTTATATAAGAGTAATAAAGACGGCTGTTAATTAAACAACTACATAATCTTTTAAGAGTCGGGTGTATTACAAATTTATAAGGGACAAGCTGGTTAAGTGGCTTAAAGGTAATGAAACGAGGTGAATATTCATTATTGAGCATTTTACCATGCAGGAGAAATAGGAAGACGTTGATCACATAAAAAAGAAAAGTTCTTTATGCTACTCTTTATACCAATCCATTTTTTGAATGTCCGCCCTGGGTCTTCGCAGATAGCCCTGTGTATGGGCCTTGTGGCGAGACCCCGGGAGTTCTTTCTTTGCAAACTTCTTCTGCAGGTACAAGCTGTTGTAAGCGTTGAATTTGTTCACAATAAAAACCTGAACTGCTGTGTGGATAAAGTACGAGAGGCAGGTAAGCAATTCATTACCAGCCGCTGAACAGCATCATTAGCAGTTACATCAGGGAGGATAATCGGGCGGCCTTGCCCTTTTGAATTAAAACACCCGCTTCATGTTTTAATGCTTTCCCCATTTGTTTCACAAACAAAGGCCTTTGTTTGTTTACTTTCCCCACATGTTGAACAAACATGTGCTCTTGTTGAAGAAGTATACTCACCTGTTTGTTAAGTATACCCATTTGTTTGTTTTGTTTCCTCACCTGTTAAATAAGATTCCCCACTTGTTAATCAAACAAAGGGCTTTGCGTGACAAACATAGTCTCTTGCAGAACAAACAAAAGGCAATGTTGAACAAACATGAGGCCTTGCGTGTAAAACAAAGGCGCATGTTTGATTGCTTTTGCCCTGCTTTTTGCCTGCAAAAGGCGATGCTTATGCAACCACACCCCTTGTATTGGAAGGCAGTGAAAACACAGTACCGCTTTCCCAGTAAACACTCTTTACTTCTTTTTATGCTTTCTCAATTTATGCCCTGTTCATTTAAGCCAAAGAAAGAGGAGCTAAAACCAAGAGCCACCTTTCGGCAGCTCTTGGTTTATTCGTTTTGTTGCTTAGTTATTTCTTTTCTGAAAACATACGTTCAAGCAATGCAATTTTTTCTCTTTCGCTTTTTAGGAGAGCTTCGTATAGTTCAACGACTTTATCGAAAGGGTTAAATGTACACTGATAATTATATTGATGATTTGGACTGTTGCTTACAGTAGAACCGTCATAATTATGTTGGATATTATAAATAGTACTTTCTTCATTAAAGTTTGAAATAGCATCTGGAGTAATTTTTAATGCAGCCGCCACTTTTTCAAGCATTTCTTTGTCCAGAGCCTCTTTTTGTTCCAGTTGTGATATCGCCTGTTGAGAAAGACCTAAGTCAGAGGCAAGTGCCTCTTGCTTTATGCCGAGTATTTCTCTTATTCGTTTTACGTTTCGTCCGTGGTGCACTGTTTTCGTTTGCTCTGCTTGCATTGTATTCAATTTACTGAAACTAGTGCTTGTAAAATACAATGGTTTGTTTGTATAATACAAGTGATTGAGCTACCTGATTACAAATATAGAGGAGTAGATTAGCTTTTGTAATAAGAAAAAGGTTTGCCGAGGGGCTAAGCATAAACTCTTCTCAGGCCTCAGTAATGAGGAAAAGCCTAAGACTTAAGCGTCTTGGGCTTTATTATTTTTAACCGGATGGCTTATGCTCAAGAATGGCATTGGATAAACCTTTCTCCAATTTAATGATCCACTGCGGTGCATCCAGGTTTAAGATAATCCACTCGTTAACCACCAGGTGCATCAGGAAGATGTGTGTTTTACTTCCGTTGACTACAGACAGGTGATAAGTAAATGGATCTCCATTCGGCAAAGGATTAAAGTAAAATGTTCTGATTCCGTATTCCGTTTCAAGTTGTTTAGAGAATTGTTTCATACTGGGTTGAGTGCCTGGGTTAAGCTGGTTGCAAAGGTGGCTGATGAGGAGCTATTTCGTTGTCAGCATTTTTACTGTAAGAAACTTGTATAAATACTGTATGGTACTTTTTTTTGGTGCTTCTTATTATTAAAGCCTGAGCGATCGGTCGGAACGAATATCTATGGCAGTGGCTCTGACGATGCGAAGGATGTCTCTTTTATGGACACGACCTTTGCAGGTGTAATAATCCACATGTCCCTGCGGAGACAATGAGCGGACTTGGAAATATACTTACGAGGCTAAGCTCCAGTTGTTGGTGAAAACCGATAACAACGGGAAAAACACAAGCGAACACCTGCAAGGGAAGAAAAATAAAGGAGTTAAAGGGATCTTAACTCTGTTTCAAGTTTGTTCAGGTCTCCACAAATCTTCTTTATAATTGGTAACCTTTTTTTAAATGTTTTCTTATTGAATAAAGCATTTAGCCCAGAAAACACCTTATCGATTATAATTAGCTGGATAATAAAAACTAATGCTAGAACTGCCAAATGTGGATCTGAGATTTCGTATTCAGATGCAGCTAACTCTAATTTTGAAGAGATTTTATCTATGCTCAATGTCAGAAAAAACGAGAAATAGATAATTAATAGTTTAAGCATCCCAAAGAGAAGGTCAAAACCGAGGGAACTGAATAGATATTTCATGAAAAATTTCTCAACATCTTTGATTTTATTATACCTAGGACGATGGCTTGAAAGCCAATTTTTTGCTTCATTTATTTCATACTTTGTGGTAGCTAAATTTTGTTCCAATTCTAATATAAGCTTCGAATACCTATTTTTTATAACAATTAAGTTTTGATTTGCATTCTTAACTTCAACACTATTTGGTTCGGAAGTAGCTAATATTTGGAGTAGCTCCTTCTTTCTGTCGTCAAGCGACTTCACTTTTTTAATTATGTTCTTGTGAGTAATCTTATACGACTTGTCAATTTTATACTTCTTAATGTCGATGTTGAGTTGGTACTCGATATGATCGCATTGTTGCTTTAAGTTGGTTGCTTTATTAAACAAAAGTCTCTCCACTTTTTTCAATTCCTTATTTGCTTTTGAATAATCCATTAATGGCTCAAGGTTTTGAGCCTTGTCTAATTTTTCCAAAAAAAATAGGATGTCTGTTTCCATTTGTAAGATTTGTAAAGTATTAGTTCTGTTTTAGCCTAAGATAACTTTAAGCTGATGTTCGGTACAGCTAATTAGCAATGCCTGTCCGTAAGGTTTTTAGAAGAATAGTGATCTCATCACTTACAGATTCCGAGTAGGTAATTAATAACTACTTTTAAGTTGGCCGGTAACATTGATGCGTTTAGAAGGCGTTTTTTTAATTGGGTAAACATTTGATCTGCCGAACGTAATTTGATTTGACGGATCATAAAAGCTAACACCTAATTTTTGGAGTTGTTCGAAGAACTTGTTTTTCGACAGCGCTGTTGACTTAATCCACCCTTTAATTGATGCTTCATAAACTAGTAGCCAAAGTTCTGATGTTAGATTATCAGCAATAATTTCATTTGCAATTAAAGAAGTCTTCACGGCACCGGCTATAAGTCCTTTTGATCGCATATCAAGAATAATGATAGACGAAACCACGTCACCACTATCTATGATTGCTTGTGCATATGTTTTATCGATTTTCAATTTAAATGTGTAAGCTATCCATAGAGCCCATGCAACCTCATAGTGGTTCCCTTTAAAGATATTTTGTTTAAGGACTGCATCGATAAACAATTTTAAACGTGTCTTTTTTACTCTTAATTTATTCTTTAGTAAAATTTCAAGTAGTTCAGGCAAAACGAGTGGTTCAGTCATTGTAAGTTTATATATCAGGGCTTCATATAAGCTCCAGTTACTATCAACGATAGGGACTTTTGATAATTTTTTTATTCCGTATTTTATTATTGATTCTTTTGGATACTGAATTGAAAGGCTAATTAAGAGATTAGCATAATTTCTTAAATCTAACCTTTGATAAATTGCATTGTAGCGAATGTGAAAACTGATAATACTTGGAACCCAAGTGTTTTCAAAACAACATGGGGTCTCCTTAATTATTGTTTTTTCTTCATTTAGTTCAAGACTATATTCGTAGAGGATTGTCTGATAAATTTTTAGAGCTGTCTCAGCCTCGGCTCTAGTAGAAAAGAAAAAATGGCAATCATCAACGAATCTATGACCTCGTAGCTCAATATTTTCTTTCTTTAGTCTTATTCTAAATTCATCATCAATAGAACAGCCAATTAGTTCTGCAATAATTCTTGATGTATCAGTTCCTATTGGAATGCCTTTAGTTTGACCATGTTGCCCATCACGGACAGCCTTATCCAAAAGGTTTCCCAGAAGCTTTAAATCAGTTCTATTTTTCTTTGCTACAGCCTTTGTATGAATAGACCATGGTATTGAATGTGTATAGATACTTGGGAAATACTTAGATATGTCCATAATCAATTCATAGCTCATATCATAAGATGATTCAATGCATTTTTCCTTGAATCTATCAAACCGCCCTAACTGGGCTAACGTCCTTTTGCCTGACTTATCAATTACTGGTATACTCGCTGATATTTTCGATTTTCCATAAAGTAATTTAATATTCTTCCAATGAGTAACGATAGAGTTTGACAGTAAGATTTGGTGATAAGGATTTGGGAGGCCAGTTTGACGACGATTCATTCCTGTTTTAACTACTGAAAATCTAACAAAGGATGTTTCTTTTAACTGTTTTTTCTCTGATATCGATAGTGTTGATATGTTTTTTTGTATCGCAGATAAATTCTGAGAGAGAGGTTTAGTTGTAAAAGGTGGAGGTAATTCTTCACAAAAGTATCCCTTGAAAATTAGGTCTTTTAAGTTCATAAGCAGTTGTTGTTCTGGTAAATAAATTTAATGTAATTAAAATAAAAAGCCCCGCATTGCTGCAGGGCTTGAATTTATCCAACAAACTAAATTAATATCTGTACGCTTCCGGCTTAAACGGACGGCCCACATAAATCCTCCTAAAGGGAGGACTTAAGATTTCGTTTATTAATAACGATATGCCTCAGGTCTAAATGGACCTTCTTTCGAGATACCTAAGTACTCTGCTTGTGCAGTGGTCAGTTCATCCAGCTCAACACCAATTTTAGCAAGGTGTTTACGCCGTTGTTGGTGAAAACACATAACAACGGCAAACAGGTGAACACCTGCAAGGGCAGAAAGTTATAGTCTGTGGAAGATACATTGCTCAAGCTCCATATAAACGTTCATATTTTCTGTCACAAACTGTGAAAGAGTGATTTTAAAAACTTCATGGCTAATACTAGTATTTATTCCACAATAATTCTTAATTCTGTTGGTTTCATCTTTTAAGTTCTGGTCAGTGATATTGATTACATATTTATCATATTCCACCTCATCAAAAGTCAACCCCATTTTGGAGCAATAGTCTTTTAAAACTTCTTTGTCAAAAAGGTAATTTTCAATTTCCCAACGCCTCATTATTCTAAAATGCTGTTGATTATTTTGCAAATAAAGCTGTCTATCATTCTCAGTGTTTAGTTTGCCGGAAGAAACATCTCTATCCTTTAAAACCAAAATTTCAATATCGGAAAATACCTTCGTTAATATTGCTAAAGCTATCTCACTTCTATGATCTAGTTCGGTGTTGCCACCACTTGAGATAAATAAGGTATCATGATATTTTTCACCGAATATGTTGTTGAAGACTTTAGCGTCAAATCCCCTTTCTAATCCATTGTTTCCTGGTTTGTCTTTCCCTTCACAATAAACTATTCTTTTTGGACTAACTAAACCAGTTAGATCATCTAAAGCAGTTTCAAAAATTTCTTTCCATTTGGCAAGTGACTTTTTTATTGGGGTGAGAGTTTGTTGAGTCGAGGCCCAATTGACTCCTTTTGGAAATTGTATTATTTGACAATCATTTTTAAGGTCTTCCTGTAAAGCTCTTAAAAATCCTATACTATGTGTAGCTACCCATATTTGACAATTGCTACCAACAAGCTTATTTATTTCCAGCAATAACTTTTTTTGAATTGAAGTATTTATGTGTAATTCGGGTTCATCAATTAAAAAGATTGTTTCGTTGTATTCTTCTTGTCTTAAATACAAATCGAGTAAAATATCTACAACTTCTTTTTCACCTGAGGAAAGAACATTAAATTCAAAATTCTTTGGGTGGTCAATTTTTTTAAAGAACATCGTTCCTTGATTAGCTTCGATGTTTCCGATACTTATGATTTCTAAGTCAAGACAATTTTTAAGGGAAGCATTTAAATCTCCAATTATTTTTGCTTTCGCTTGGCTTGGTGTACAGTCCTGTTCGTGGAGATATTTATTGAACTTAATATAAAGCCTTCTATAATTTTCTTCCATTTTATCATCTAAATCAGAAGTCGTTGTAGCTCCATAATTGTTTAGCCTTATTTCAGTAGTAGCTCTTGATTGGGATACTTGTAGATTGCTGTTATATCTATAGGGACTTCGAAAAGAAAATATTGTTCGTTCCTTTCCTGTTTCGGCCCTTTCTTGAATTAATTCCCAAACGGTACCTTTTTTGTCAAATTCAATTAAAATATTTTGGTAATTGAATGTTGGCGTTTGCATCATCGAATGATACTTGTAGCCTTTATCTCCTTTATTGCCTATTGAGCCCCATGTGTTGGTATGAAATAACATGCCGTCGAGCACACTACTTTTTCCGCACCCATTTGGTCCGACTAGAGCAATAATCCTTTTAGGCTCATCTCCTAAATCAATAGTCAAATCATAAAACCTTTTATAGCCATTCTTTAATTGTATTTTTTTAATCTTCATTTAATAATAATAGATTAAAATAATTAGTTCTGACACAGGAGAGTTATAGAATCCGAAGGCATTAAAAAGTATATTACATTTTGGAAACCACACATCTTTTAAAATAAAATTTCGGGTATTCTTCTTTTAAATCTCCTTTGAACATAAATCCGTAGATAATTTCATACTTACCTCTTGCAAAATCATTGGCTATTCGAATCATGTTATTTTCATTCTTTACTTCATAAAAGTCTTCAAGGATATATGTTCTAGCCTCGTCCTTTTCCAGATCATCAAACCTATAAATGTTGACTCTTAGAAAGGCAATATCTTTTGTAATCGATTGATTCAAGAAATTGATTTTGATATCAATAAAATTCTTATTAAGGTCTGGACACACAGAAGTAAAATAGGATGATGAACTACCATACATGTACCCTTTTTGTGCCATGTTGTTTATCTTTTGCGAGATTATAAGGTTCGGTGTCACCCCGTCATGTTTTTGAATATTTGATATTCGTTCCTTTATTTGTTTGTCATAGTTATTGAGAAGTTCTAGATTTTTAATTCTATTCTCAAGTTCTTGTCGTACTGTGTCATTGTTAAGATTATCAGGGAGATTATACTCATGCACTATTTTTACCGTATCAGTAAGTTGCTTTACAATCAGTGGGTCATTTGGTGCAACCTTATCAGATGCTTTTGTAATAAGAATGGTCACAATAACACCTAAAACAAAAATTGAAGCATTTCTTATGTTAGTCTTAGCTTGATTTGAAAGTTTCATCTAAGGTTTGTTATTACTGCCAGTACCTAAATTACAACATCCACTTAATTATTTTCGAGAAAAGGTGTATCGGCCTTAATGAATATTTAAATTCTATTTCTTATGTCGTTAATAAAGAAATCGATGCCCATTAAACATCCAAACGTACCAGTGTGCGACGCAACAGAAGCCCAATAATAGCACTTCAGCTAAGTACATAAAAAAGCCCCGCATCACTACGGGGCTTCTTAGATTCCTCACTTTCGTTCGGAATGACAAGTTATTGGTATTAATATCTGTACGCTTCCGGCTTAAACGGACCTTCCTTAGAAATACCTAAGTACTCTGCCTGTGCAGTAGTCAGTTCATCCAGCTCAACACCAATTTTAGCAAGGTGCAGGCGGGCAACTTTCTCATCCAAGTGCTTGGGCAGAACATATACTTTGTTCTCGTAAGCATCACCGTTTGTCCACAACTCAATCTGCGCCAATGTCTGGTTAGAGAAAGAGTTAGACATTACAAACGATGGGTGACCGGTAGCACAACCCAAGTTCACCAGGCGTCCTTCAGCCAATAAGATGATGTCTTTACCATCTACATTGTAAATATCAACCTGTGGCTTGATGGTATCTTTCGTATGACCGCAGTTCTCGTTCAACCAGGCAACATCAATCTCAATATCAAAGTGTCCAATGTTACAAACGATAGCCTTGTCTTTCATTGATTTGAAATGCTCGCCTGTGATCAGGTCGCGGCAACCAGAAGCGGTAACAATAATGTCAGCTTCTTTTACTACGTCCTTCATTTTCTTTACTTCGAATCCGTCCATAGCTGCTTGTAAAGCACAGATAGGATCGATCTCTGTAACGATAACACGGCAACCTGCACCTGCTAATGAAGCAGCAGAACCTTTACCCACATCGCCATAACCACCCACAACAGCTACCTTACCGGCAAGCATTACGTCAGTAGCACGACGGATAGAATCAACCAATGATTCTTTACAACCGTATTTGTTATCGAACTTAGATTTAGTAACCGAATCGTTTACATTGATAGCAGGCATTGGTAATGTGCCTTTTGCCATTCTCTCGTATAAACGGTGTACACCCGTAGTTGTTTCTTCAGAGATACCTTTTACATGCTGGATCAACTCAGGGTATTTGTCCAATACCATGTTGGTTAAATCGCCACCATCATCAAGGATCATGTTCAATGGTCTTTCAGCAGAGCCAAAGAATAAGGTTTGCTCGATACACCAATCAGCTTCTTCGTTGGTCTGACCTTTCCATGCAAATACACCAATACCTGCAGCGGCGATAGCAGCAGCAGCCTGGTCTTGCGTAGAGAAGATGTTACAAGAGCTCCATTTAACTTCAGCACCAAGGGCCACCAAAGTTTCGATCAATACAGCGGTTTGAATGGTCATGTGTAAGCAACCTGCAATGCGGGCACCTTTCAGGGGTTGAGAGGCTGCATACTCCTGGCGGATAGACATAAGACCCGGCATTTCAGCTTCGGCTAAACGGATCTCTTTACGTCCCCACTCAGCAAGGCTCATATCTTTCACCTTGTACTTCAGGGAGAAGTCGATGTTTGTGTTGGTTAATGTTGACATACTTTGAGTTTGTAGTTTATAGTTTAAAGTTTGTAGTTAGCTGCGAGGCCTGAGTTACGAGTTGCGAGACTTATAGTTCAGTTATTTCTCTAAGTCTCGAAGCTCATAGCTAACAGCTCGAAGCTTTCTCGTTGGCAAAGGTAGGAGTGTAGGCGAAACTTCTGTTTGAAGTTAAAAGATTAGGAAAAAATCATTTTAATCCTGATTTTGCATGACAAAATAAGGTTTTGATATGGCTAAAGCCCTCTCAAAAGAAGAAATGCCTGTGCTGGATAAAACAGACCTGCAGATATTGAAGTACCTGCAACAGAATGCACGGATGACTATTAAGGAAATAGCTGATAAAGTACACCTCAGCACTACGCCGGTGCATGAACGTATAAGACGGATGGAAGGCAACGGTGTAATTAAACAATACGCAACGATAGTGAATGGTGCGATGGTGAAGAAGGGATTGATGGTGATCTGTTATGTATCATTAAAACAGCATAGCAAGAATGCAGGAGGTAAATTTATTCAGCGCATAATGGAGATGAATGAAGTGCTGGAGTGTTTAACCATCTCCGGCCAGTTTGATTTTATGCTGAAGGTTGTTGCGGAGAATATGGATGCGTATTATGACTTTCATGTGAACCGCTTAAGCGAGATAGAGAACGTAGGCAATGTGCAAAGTGTTTTTGTGATGGGAGTGGTGAAGAGTACGCAGCAGTTGGTGTGGTAGGGGAGAATCGAGAATTGGAAATGGAGAATGCATTGACCGTTATAAAGCACTACAAACGCTAAAGCAATTTCAAATTCGTAATGAAACCAGACAGTTCTTGTATCAAAACCGAACATCATCGTATGCTCTTGATTTGCAATCTTCTGCAAATCAGCTTATTGGGTTATGGCACGTTGTTTATTGAATGAAGCTAACCACCATTCTGGCCGGCCTTTCATCTATTAAATCAACAGCAATGCTCCGGATTTTTTTCAAAACCACCTTCAGGAATATCAGCAGGCACAAGGGCTTTTCTTTTATTAATATCGCGGGACTGACACTGGGTATAACCGCCTGCCTGCTAATTGGTTTATTTGTATGGGATGAAAAAAGTTTTGATAAAGGCATTCCTGGCGGGGACCGTATCTACCGGGTGTATTACCAAATGACAGGTGCTGAAGGCACCAGCCGGATCGCCACTACACCCCCTACGTTTGCTACAGTCTTCCAGCAAAATTTCCCTGAAGTAGAAAAAGCCCTGAGGGTGATGGAAGTGAAATCCAAATTGCTTTTTGAAGCAGGAGAGAAAAAGCTTTATGAAGAAAAAGGCGTTTTTGCTGACGCCGGATTTTTTGATCTTTTTCCTATGGCGTTCAAATACGGATCGGCGGCCAAGGGGATCAGCGAACCTACTTCCATCTTTCTTTCAGAGGCCATGGCTGAACGTTATTTTGAAAATGAAAACCCGGTTGGTAAAGAGATCACACTTCAAAAAACTGCTTTCCAGGTAAAGGGAGTTTTTAAGAATGATCCTAAGTTTCATTTACCATTGAACTATATCCTGCCTTTGGCCCGTTTATCGCCGGAAGCCCTGGCCAGTTGGGGAACCTACGCATACAACAATTACCTGAAAATAAAAGAAGGAACGGATGCACAAGCTCTTGAAGCCAAATTCCAGAAATTCGTTGCCCCGAGGCTAAAAGATCCTCATTCTGTTTTTCTTCCACGGTTCCAGGCTTTGCACGACATTCATTTAAAGTCAGCTGACTTCAAGCATGACATGTCTGTGCGAGGCAATATCAGCTATGTAAGGGGTCTTACCATCATCGCTATTTTTATACTGCTGATTGCCTGCTTCAATTTTGTTAACCTCGCCACGGCCAAATCTATGCAGCGGGCGAAAGAAGTAGGGGTACGTAAAACCATTGGCGCCAGCAGGAAAAACCTAATGTTTCACTTTATGGGTGAAACCGTTTTGCTTACGCTGATCAGCATGACCTTATCCATAGTGTTTTGTTTTTTATTGCTGCCCGTGCTTAACCAGTTTACAGAAAAGCAGATTAGTTTCCCTCTTTTTGCCAATCCCGTTCTGGCATTGCTGTTAGTGGCTCTGGCTTTTGTTGTTGGCATACTGTCCGGTTTCTATCCAGCACTTGTGCTTACCCGCTTTCAACCGGTAAAAGTGCTGAAGAGTGCAGTGATAAGCGAAGCTTCACCGGGCAAGATACCCTGGCTGCGGCATGGGCTGGTTGTTGTGCAGTTCTCACTGTCGGTTTTGCTTATCATCAGCGCCATTGTCGTTATCAGGCAGGTGAATTACCTACATCAAAAAGACCTTGGTTTCACCAAAGACCAGATCCTTTTCTTTTCTATGCGGGGAGATAATATGGCCGCCAACTATGAGAGCTTTAAGAATGAATTGCAGCAGTCTCCAGGTGTTTCTTCGGTTTCTGTTGGATATGGGTTCCCGGGTGATGGGTTTGGCGATGGGATGGTGAAGGTTCAAAAAGAAGGAGAAGAAAAAGAGATCCGCGCCACCCTGCTGATGGTTGACGAGAACTACCTGCAAACCCTGGATGTGGAACTAAAAGCGGGAAGAAATTTTTCCAAAGACATAAAGACCGACAAGGAGGCAGCTTATATCATTAATGAAACAGCGGCAAAGGAATATGGATTCAGAACCGCTGAAGAAGCGTTGGGTAAAACCCTATCATGGAATACCTGGAGAGATCCAAACCTGGTGAAAAAAGGGCAGATCGTAGGTGTAGTGAAAGACTTTCATTACAAAAGCTTATATGACAAACTGGAGCCGGCTGTATTGCAAATCTATCCCCAGGCCTATTCAAAAGTAGCTGTAAGAATGAAGGCTTCCGGAATAGAATCCACGATCGCACATGTAAAAAAAGTCTGGAGCCAATTCACACCGGACTATCCTATTGAATACCGGTTCCTGGATGAGAGTTTTGGGCAGATGTACAAGGCAGAGGACAAACTAAAATCATTGCTGTGGATATTTACCGCCATCACCATATTTGTGGCCTGTCTTGGTTTGTTTGGCCTGGCTGCGTATGCTGCCGAGCGCAGACGAAAAGAGGTAGGCATAAGAAAAGTGCTGGGCGCCAGTGTAAGAGGAATCGTGCTGCTTCTGTCGAAAGATTTTATACGCCTGGTGATTCTGTCGTTGATCATTGCTTCTCCGGTTGCCTGGTATTTCATGAACCAGTGGCTGCAGGACTTCGCTTACCGTATCGATATAAGCTGGTGGGTATTTGCTATAGCGGCAGTCACTGCAATAAGTATAGCCTTTCTAACGGTCAGTTTCCAGGCAATTAGAACAGCGTTTGCAAATCAGGTGAAAAGTTTGAGAACGGAATGATGAGTAATAAGTGTAGTTCACAACAATCTCTTTGTCATCCTGACGCAGGAAGGATCTGAGGGCTCAACTATAAGAATGATAGTAATAAATAGTATCTACCTTAAGTTGTCACTCCCGCATTACGGGACCTGCTCTGAGCTTGTCAAGGGGTTGGGCGTTAGCAACATTCATTAGAAGTGAACAATCAGATGCTTCGTGCCCCAACATGACAAGCGAGAGTCGAACATTTAATGATCTATTGGAAATTTTACTGCACAGCAAATTCAACCTGCACATCACCCCACATCAATGCAATCTTATTATTGTTATAGCAAAGGTCATTTTGCTCAACAAATGTTTTAGCCTTTCCAATGTTTCATTAACCGATATCCGGAAACATCTTTAATTCATTTTTCTATATCTTGGTTTCATGTATAAGCCTTTACTACTATTTACAATCTTAGTAACGTTAACAGCTACTGCGCAGGATGTACCTGTATCAAAGAAAATTCAGCAGGCAATGGACAGGGTTGATACGAACACTATCCGGTCTCACATTGCTTATTTAGCAGATGATAAACTAAAAGGCAGGTTGCCCGGAACAGAAGGCTACCAGATGGCTGTTGATTATGTAACGGACCAGTTTAAGAAAATGGGAATTGCAGGTGGTGGTGATAATGGCAGCTATACACAAAAACTTATTCTGCGCCGTTCGACACTTGTAAATGCTTCTTCGGTTGCAGTTTTGAAAGATGCAGCTGGCAATACAGATTCTTTATTGTTGGGAAGAGATTTTATACCCATGCCACATCCATTAAAAACATCCGCCAATGCAGATGGCCAGTTGGTGTTCTGTGGTTATGGTGTAGATATTCGCGGAGGCTATTCCGATTATACCGGTATTGATGTGAAAGGAAAAATTGTTGTGCTGGTAGAAGGTGCACCCGGTGGTTTGCATTCCACATTGACAGCGCATTTTTCAAACGCAGGTAACAAGTTGAATACAGCATTTGAAAAAGGAGCAGTTGGAGTTATTGTTATTAATCCTGCACCGATAGCTAATACAGCTCCTAACACAACCAACCGGACCTCACAAAATGTAAATGCTTTAAACCTCGATAAAACTGTTGCTTATGGCCGACGATTCAATGGCAACCTGCCGGTAGCATTGATAGGGACCCGTTTCCTGTTGAACAGGTTACTAATGAACTCAGGTAAAAACATTGATGCCGTGTTAGCATCTATCAAAGGAGGAAAGCCTTCACCGTTTGATTTGAATTATCGTGTATCTGTTGCCTACTCAACAACGCATTCCGATTTTGAAAGTTATAATGTAGTTGGATTGATACCCGGATCGGACAAGCAATTAAAAAATGAGTATGTGGTGCATTCAGCCCATTTAGATCATCTTGGAGTGGGCAGACCACAAAACGGTGATTCAATTTATAATGGTGCACATGATAATGCCTCTGGTGTTGCTTCATTGCTGGAGATTGCAAGGATCTACAAAACATCAGGTGCCAAGCCAAAACGTTCTGTTTTGATTGTGATGGTGACTGCCGAAGAAATGGGGCTTGTTGGTTCTTCTTATTTTGCTGCTAATCCAACTGTTTCTAAATCTGCAATTGTTGCTGATGTAAATACAGATATGCCAACTGTGATTGCTCCATTATTGTCTGTAGTGCCATTAGGTGCAGAGCATTCGAGTTTGATGAACAATGTACAATTTGCTGCAAAGTATTTGGGTTTAGATATTGAGAAAGATCCAGAACCATCAGAGAATCGCTTTGTACGCAGCGATCAATACAGCTTTGTAGTGAATGGCATACCTGCCTTGCATATTAAGTATGGTACCAAGTCGGCCAATCTTGATTTGGACCTCGTAAAATTTGTGAAAGAATGGAGAGCAAAATATTATCACCAGGCTGCAGACGGAATGAACGGCATTTTTGATTTTGCTGCAGCTAAAAAATATGTTCAACTCAACTTTTTGATTTCTTATTCTATTGCAAATACAACAGCACGGCCAAAATGGAATGAAGGTGATTTGTTTGGTGTGAAGAAATAAGTTTACCTCAACGTTCTCAAAGTAATTGAATAACGTACTTCTTTCACAGGAGTAATGCTGTGTTGCCAATCTGTTCTTGCTTCGCCTTGCATTACATAAAGAGAACAGCGTTTGACAGGTACGGAAATAATATTGCTTCGGGTTTGTTTGTTTTTATCATATGGTCGCAAACGAAAATTACAATCTGCATGTAAGGAGATGCCTGCTACAATATCAAAAGGCGGAGCATCGCGGTGCCATGTAATGATAGAGCCGACAGGATATTCAGTAATGAGCAATTCTTTAAAGTCATCTGCTACAATTTTCAAATGCTGTGCAACTTTTTCTATTAATGGAAAGAAAGCAGGAGGTATGTCTGAACCTTTTTGTAGCTGTGCTTTGTCGAAACTATAGTCATAACCAAATGAAGCAACTTTTCTTTTTGCTTCAAAACCCTGGAACTGAAAGCTGTGCAAATGCGTTTTCCTGATCTCTTTCAGCAATTCATCTTCTTCTGCTTTTGAAATAAAGCCATCGGTATACTGAAAACCGGGAGGATAAAGAGGTTCTATCGGGAAAAGCGTATGCATAGTAGAATAAAAAACAAAACACCATGCCACTGGCTTATTCTTTTCTGCGTATAGCAAAAAAGATGAACAACAGAGAACAACCAAAAGAGCAACAGCCACAGCAATAAGTATAGCCTTCCTGACGGTCAGTTTCTAGGCAAGTAAAGCACCGTTTGCTAATCGGGTGAAAAGTTTGAGGCAGAGTGATGGGTAATGAAGTTATATACAGCCTTGCTTGTCATCCCGCAGGGATCTTTGAACTGTAATTTAGGAAAAACTGATACCGGTAAGTATCTTGACTTTATGGTTTCAAGGTGCTACTATGTATATATTTTGACCAATGCTCTAAAAACAGTTCTATATACCGGGGTAACAAATGATCTGGAGCAAAGAATTTTTGAGCATTATAAATATCGAGGACAGGGTACTTCTTTTACTTCGAAGTACAATGTTTATTTCCTGCTTTACTACGAACAGCATCAGTATATCAACAATGCTATTGCGAGAGAAAAAGAAATTAAAAGCTTATCCAGAAAAAGAAAGATGGAGCTGATTTCGACAATGAATCCTCAGTTAGATTTTTTAAACAAAGAAATGTTTGGAGAGTGGCCTCCCAAAGAGTTAACAGGAAGGTGGTAGAAGCTTAACTGACGTAAACGTCTTTTAAGTCGACGCACAGATCCCTGCGGGATGACAAGTAATATGCGCATTGGGGTGACAACCCAAGTAAGTTATATTCAGTATCGCAATTATCCGTTTTTGGCCTCATCTTTTTCTTGTTTCTCCTCCTTCTTCTGTCTTTGCTCTCTCTGATCTTCTTTGTCCTCAACAAACCATGAAGCCACCCATGCAGTGAAGGTGCCGAACAATCCAACACCCACGGTCATTAATGCGGCTGCAATGATTCGGCCTAAAGTGGTTACAGGGTATTTATCGCCGTAGCCAACAGTGGTAACAGTAACATATGCCCACCACAATGCATCTTCTGCTGTTTTGATATTAGAGTTAGGATCGGTCTCCACCTGTAAAATAGCAATGGCAGAAAAGATGATCATCAGCACAGCAACAACTGAGACAGAAGTGAATGTGCCTTTAGTTCGACTTGCAAAAATATGTTTCAGCAAATGCCTGATAGAACGAAATGCTCTTATTACACGAAGCAGGCGAATAATGCGTACCAAACGGGCGGCTGCAAAAGCATCTATAAGTGGAATGCTGGAAATTAAATCGAGCCAGCCCCACCTCATAAAACGCCATTTGTTTTCTGCCTGCATGAACTGAGAGAAGAAATCAATGAGAAAGAAAACACAGACACCGTAATCAATGAATTGCAGTAAGCGGGCCGTTTCAGGAGGTAGATGAAAGAACGTGTCTATTATTAGTGCAACCAATATATAAACCGAAAGCACCAGTATGATGATATTGAACGGGGTAAGATTGGGTGGCCGTTTTAGTTTGCGCAGCATAAGCAGTTTGGTGCAATAAATATATTGAAAGTGTTAGCTCAAATCTTCTTTTCCATTACATAATCATTCATAAAATAGCCATTGCCAATATCAATATCTTCCTCTGCTATGATCCCGAAACCTAGACGTTCATAAAAATACCTGGCTTTGTTATGGCGGTTTACATTTAAACGCAGTGCAGTAGCTCCTTTTGGTTTGATCAGGTTGATAATATGATCCATCAAATATTTTCCCGTTCCTTTTCCCTGCAGGTTCGATGATACATAGATCTTTTGCAGTTTGTACACGCCGGGTTCTATTTCATTGAACGAAGCAAATCCAACCGGTTGCTCATCATCATACACTAAAACGAACTGATGACCTTTAGCCATTTGTTGTTGCAGGGAGGCCTCACTGTAGATCAGCTCCATCATATAATCAATTTGATCAGGAGTAAGAATGGAAGAATAGGTTTTAGGCCATACTTCAAAAGAAATATTCCTGATCAGTTGGATATCGCTAATTGCAGCCGGACGAATCGTTAGCATAGATGGCAAAGAAAAGGAACAATGCCGAAAATGTTTTTTGCTTATCTTTTTCTAATGAAACAACTGGCGATACTTGTATTCTGTTTTATAGGACTAAAACTTTCAGCGCAACAATTTGGGGGTTTTCCTCCAACTACCAAGTGGAAGCAGATCAACACCGATACAGCACGAATCATTTTTTCCTCGGGTTCCGAAGCACAGGCACAGCGCATTGCCACCATCATATATCAGCAGGCAAAAGACACTACGTTGGGAAGGGAACTAAGGAAGATCAACACGGTATTACATGGCAAAACAACCTTAGCCAACGGTTATGTAGGACTGGCGCCTTTTCGCAGCGAATATTATTTAATACCCGGTTCCAGTGTATTTGATTTTGGAAACCTTCCCTGGTATGAGAACCTTGCTGTGCATGAATACCGGCATGTGCAGCAGTTCAACAATTTTCGAAAAGGGCTAAGCAAGGGGTTCTATTACTTGTTTGGAGAAAGAGGTTTGTCGTTGGCTAATGCATTAGCTGTTCCGGATTGGTTTTTCGAAGGCGATGCGGTGTATGCAGAAACGGTGTTAACGCCACAGGGCAGAGGCAGGTTGCCTTATTTCCTTAGTGGTTATCACAGCTTGTGGCTTGAAGGAAAAAATTATAACTGGATGAAGTTGCGCAATGGTTCGTTGAAAGACTATGTACCAAACCATTACCAACTGGGCTATTTGCTTACCAATTATGGTTACGCAAAATATGGCCCCGAGTTTTGGAAGAAGGTAACCAATGATGCTGCCCGTTTTAAACCATTGGTTTATCCTTTCCAGGGTGCGGTAAAAGGGGCCTCAGGGGTAGACTTTAAGACGTTTAGAAAAGAAGCATTAGAGTTTTACAGGTCAAAACTTCCTAAGGAGAATGTTTCTATCAATAGAAACGATAAAACAGTAACCAACTATTACTTCCCGCAATTCATTTCTGCCGATTCAGTTGTTTATTTGAAAACAGCCTACAACAGGATTCCGGCATTTTATTTAAAGGATAAAAGCGGTGAGCACAAGATCTCTCTAAAAAGCATTGGGTCAGAAGAATGGTTTAGTTACCGCAACGGCACTGTTGCTTATACAGCCTTCAGCACCAATACCCGTTGGAGCCTGGTTAATTACAATGATATCGTTTTGCTGGATGTAAAATCAGGTAAAGAAAAGAGACTTACAGAGAAGAAGCGTTACTATACACCTGATATATCACCATCCGGCAATAAGATCGTTGCCGTAATGGTAAACGATTCATTAGAGACAGAGTTGCATGTATTAAGAACTGCGGATGGTTCCGTGATCAGTCAGCAAAGATTACCAGCTTTTGACCAATTGTATTCTAACCCTAAGTTTTTAGATGAAGAGAGAATTGTAGTAGGAGTAAGAGATGCAAAAGCAAGGATGGGCCTTCAATTACTGGAAGGCGGTTCGGTTACTACATTAATTCCGTTTTCTTATCACACCATCGGTTTACCCACCATAGAAAACAATACCATTTACTTCACTGCTAACTTCAGTGGCAATGACGATCTGTATGCGCTGCAATTGAAAGATAAAAAGCTGTTCCAGCTAACACAGGGCCACACTGGTAATTATTATGCATCAGTGCAAGGAGATAGCCTCATCTACTCTAAGTTTACAACAAAGGGATTGCAGTTGCAGAGAGCTTCACTTTCTACTATGATGTGGTCGGAAGTGAACCCGATAGCTATTAATGAGCAATCGCAACTTTACCCTGTTGCAGGTAAAGAAAGAAATATCCTGGCAACACCTACAGAACGTTTTGCTGAGAAGCGTTATGCAAAAAGCACAGGGCTGTTCAACTTTCATAGCTGGTCGCCTGATTATACCACACCCGAATTCACACTCAGCTTGTACGGAGATAATATTTTAAGCACGTTTTCGAGCAACATATTTTACCGTTACAACGAAAACGAACGTTCTCATGCAGTAGGTTTCAATACAGCTTATGGTGGATGGACGCCAATTATTAATGCAGGCGTTGAATATACTTACAACCGTTATATAGATTTTGTCAATAGTACCTTCGACCAGTTTGAAGCAAGGTTGGGATATAATATTCCTTTGAACTTCACGCAAAATAAGACCTACAAGTTTCTGAATTTCGGTTCCAACTTTGTGCTAAACAGAACCATACCCACCGGGCCTTTCAAAGATTCGTTCCAGTTGAATACTACCGGTTACCTGCATCATTTTGTTTCATGGTCGCACCAGTTGCCCAGGGCAGTACAACAGATTTTTCCAAAGTTTGGCGTAGGAACAACCACTGCGTACCGTCACCGGCTGGATGATAAAGGATATCAATTCTTACATAATACACAATTTGCTTTGCCTTCATTTGGCAATCATAGCCTTGTTTTGGGAGGATCATTCCAGGAGGTAGATACATCCAATATTATTTTCAGCAACCGCTTTGCATTAAGCCGCGGTTATCCCGATTATTATTTCTCAAGAATGTGGAGGCTTTCAGGTAATTATCATTTTCCTATTGCTTACCCCGATTTTGGCTTTGCCAACATCTTATATATCCAAAGGATGCGGGGCAATTTATTTTATGACCACAGCAAAGTGTTTTCCCGCAACAAACAAAACACCAGGGACCTGAGAAGTGTGGGAGCGGAGTTATTCTTTGATACACAGTGGTGGAACTCATTTCCTATCAGTTTTGGAATACGCTATAGCAATTTGCTCGATCATCAATTCACCGGGTTAAGCAGGCACCAGTTTGAGTTTGTGTTACCATTAGATCTGATACCGGATTAGTTGAAACTGGTCCCGAAGTTTCGGGATTGGAAGGATTCAATGGATTATTCAGGAAATAGAATTCATCGTAAATAAAAAGTCCCGCATCATGCAGGACTTTTTACTATTTCTAATAAAATCAAATTAATCTTCCCTAATCATAGTTCAGATAAGCTTTCTTCAATTGCTTTGATCTTTTCTTCAGCATCTGCTTTTTTCTTTCTTTCTATGTCTACTACTTCTGGCTTTGCGTTTTGAACAAACCGTTCGTTGCCTAATTTCTTTTCAACTGAAACCAGGAAGCCTTTTAAATATTCGAGATCTTTTAGCAACTGTTCTTTCTGCGATGAAGCATCGAGAGCCGTTTCGGTTTCAATATAAAATTTGTCTTTTCCAACTACTACTGTAATGGTATTGGCTACCGATTCAGAAACATAATTAATTGCATCAGCGTTTACCTGCTTGGAAAGGATGCTTTCAATGGCTGCGTATAGCTGTGAAGATTGAATATGAAGTTTTATAGCTTCTTTCGGCTTGATATTATTTTTCACTCTTGCATCACGAATAGACGTGATGATTTGCTTCAATAGATCTCCCTGATGTAATACATCAGAAGCTGCAGCAACTGAGGGTTCAAATTGCTTCACACACAGATCTGTTGTTTGCTCCCTTAGCTGGTGATAAATTTCTTCCGTAACAAAAGGTGTAAACGGATGCAGCAACTGCATTAGTTCTTCAAAGAATTTAACTGTCTTGTTATAAACTGATGCATCAATAGATTGTTCAAATCCTGGTTTTACCCATTCTAAATACCAGCTACAGAAATCATCCCAAATAAGAGAGTAAATTGTTTTTAACGCTTCGCTGAGTCTAAAGCCCTTATACATTTCTTCCACTTCTGCTTTCACCTGGTTCAAACGGTTTTCAAACCAATTGACGGCAAAATCGTGAGATGTGAATCGTGAATCGTGAATTGAGGGATTTTGTGTTTCACGATTGACGATTGACGATTGACGGCCCTCCCACATTTTCACCAGCTTCAACGCATTCCAAATCTTATTATTGAAGTTGCGACCTTGTTCACAACTACTTTCATCAAACAACAGGTCGTTACCTGCAGGAGCAGAGATCAGAATTCCAAAACGAACAGCATCAGCTCCAAATTTTTCAATCAGTTCTAGTAAGTCAGGTGAGTTACCTAAGCTCTTGCTCATCTTTCTTCCCTGCTTATCCCGCACCATGCCTGTGAAGTACACATGATCGAAAGGCTTTTGGTCCATGTACTCTTCGCCTGCCATGATCATCCGGGCTACCCAAAAGAAAATGATATCCTGACCAGTTACTAATACCGATGTAGGATAGTAGTAGTTGATGTCTTTATTGTTTGGTTCTGTAATGCCATTGAATACTTCAATTGGCCATAACCAGGAGGAGAACCAGGTGTCAAGAACATCTTCATCCTGGACTAATTGCGAATTGGAAATGGAGAATTGAGAATGAAATTGCTGTCTGGCTTCTTCTTCGGTTTCAGCAACCACGAATCTTCCTTCGCTATCATACCATGCAGGTATGCGTTGGCCCCACCAAAGCTGGCGGGAGATACACCAGTCTTTTACATTCTCCAGCCAATATTTATAGGTAGCAAGAAAACGTTCTTCAGGATGGATCTTTACTTCTCCACTGGTTACAGCACTTAATGCTTTGTCAGCAAGCTCTCTCATCTTCACAAACCATTGTGTAGAGATGCGGGGCTCAACAACAGCACTTGTTCTTTGCGAGAAGCCTAAACGTGTACTGTATTCTTCTTCTTTAATTAATAAGCCATCTTCTTGTAGCTTTTTTACAGCTGCTTTTCTGGCTTCAAAACGATCCATGCCCACAAATACCTCAGCCGCCTGACTTAATGTGCCATCTTCATTTAAAGTATCAATGATAGGCAGTCCATGTTTCAAACCCAGGTTGTAGTCATTGATATCATGTGCAGGAGTAACCTTTAAAGCACCCGTACCAAAAGCAGGATCAACATATTCATCAAAGATGATAGGCACGGCTCTGTTGACTAACGGAACAATTACTTTCTTTCCTGTTAGATTTTGATATCGTTCATCGGAAGGATTCACACAAACTGCTGTATCGCCCATAATTGTTTCGGGTCGTTGCGTTGCAATGGTGATAAATTCATTGATGCCCTCTACAGCATATTTTACATAGTACAATTTTCCTTGTATATCCTTGTACTCAACTTCTTCATCACTCAAAGCTGTTTTTGCAGACGGGTCCCAGTTGATCATTCTGGCACCACGATAGATCATTCCTTTATTATACAGGTCGACAAATACTTTAATTACTGCTTTGTAATAATGATCATCCATCGTGAAGCTCACACGATCCCAATCTACACTGCAGCCTAACTTTTTTATTTGGTGGTAGATAATGCCGCCATATTTTTCTTTCCACTCAAATGCATATTTCAAAAAATCTTCCCGTGATAGATCTCTTTTGTGAATGCCTTTTTCTTTTTCAAGCATTTGCACCACTTTGGCCTCCGTAGCAATAGAAGCATGGTCGCTGCCGGGCACCCAACAGGCATTAAAACCACTCATTCTTGCCTTGCGTACCAGCACATCCTGCACGGTTTCATTTAAGGTGTGCCCCATGTGTAACACACCAGTAACATTAGGAGGTGGGATAACTACAGTAAAAGGTTTTCTTTCATCGGGAGTGCTGTTGAAATAACCTTTATCCAGCCAGTGCTGATACCATTTTTCTTCAACCTGTTGCGGCTCAAAATTCTTAGATAACGTAGTGCTCATGCTTAAAATAAAATTGGTGTGCAAATTTACTGTCTGCACACCAATGAGCTATATTTTATTGAAGGGCTTAGTTTCCGTTCACTTTGTTACGGATCTCTTCACCAAGATAGGTATTACCAATGCTTACTTCCATAATAGCATGGATCATTTCAGTCATGGAAGAGTTCTTGGTCATGTATCCTTTAGCCCCGTTCTTCATCATGTTCTTTACATACATGGGCTGGTCGTTCACCGATACGCCAATGATCTTTATCCCGGGATTTAGCTTAACGATTTCCTTTGTTGCTTCCAGGCCATTTACAGGCGACATGTTTATATCCATCAGCATAACATCAGGCTGTAATGAAGCTGCAGCAGCGATTGCTTCTTCGCCGGAAGAGCACTCTGCTATTACACTGATCCGTTCATGGCTGTCCAGTATCATTCTCCACGTTTCCCTTACCATCCGGTGGTCATCCACAATCACCACCTTAATGGGCTGTTGAGTCATAATGCAGTTGATTAACTATTTAGATATAAGGAATATTGTCGCAGAAAATGCCATACTCTATTAAGATCTATGACAAAATTGTGACTGTCCTGATAGAAAATACTATGCCAATCCTTATAGTATCAGGTTATGGTTTAATTATCAAAATCCAATTGGCTGTTATTAATAAAGTTTACAAGTGCAGCTGCGTTTTTAAGGTTGAGCTTCTTTAATATGTTATAACGATGCACTTCTACCGTTTTCACCGAAATGTTCAAAGCATCAGCTATTTCTTTGGATGAATGACCTTTTTTAATAAAGGCAATGATCTCAATTTCTCTTTGAGACAATGAGTTCAATCCATTTTGAGAATCATCACCGTTGATCACCTGTTCGGACAGGATGTTTTTGATCTCATCGCAGATGTACTTGCGGCCTTGCTGGATCTCTGTGATTGCTTTGAACATCTCTTCGCGGGATGAGTTTTTAGTTACATAACCCATTGCTCCTTTTTGGATCATTTTCCGGGCATAAGTCGGCTGCGTATGAAGTGACACACCTAAGATCTTAGATCCCGGAGAATATTTCCGGATCAATTGGGTGGCTTCAATGCCATTCATACCGGGCAAATTAATGTCCATGATCACTACTTGCGGCCTTAGCTGCTTGGCCAGCTCAACAGCATCTTCGCCGCTGCCGCTTTCTGCTACTACTTTAAAGCGGGGATCGGTGTTAAGGATAAAGCTCCATGTTTCTCTAACCAATGTGTGATCATCTGCAATTAGAATTGTGATTTTATTTTCCATAGCTGTCGGTTGTTGTTATAAGTTCTGTTTTAATTATGATGAATCGGAAAGTTGATATTGATTGTACAGCCTTTATCGGGCTGGCTTTCTATAGTGTGCGTACCGTCAATTAAATACACTCTGTTCTGAATATTTTTTAAACCGGCCCCTTTTTTCACCTTATCCGGATTGAAACCAATTCCATCATCTTTGATCTTCATTTCAATCCAATTGTTTTTACGCTGGATTTCTATGATAGCAGTGGTGGCTTTTGCATGACGTATGGCATTGTTCAATGCTTCCTGGATAATTCTGAAAGTGGTTAGCTTTTGGTTACGGTCAAGATAAGGGTCAATTGAATCATCTACATTCAAGGTAACAAATAGTTTCCTGGTAAGATTGATATTGCCCACAAGATCCTGAATAGAATCGACGAGCCCCAGGTCGCCAATGCTTGGATCCATCAAAGACCGTGAAAGCTGCCTGATCTCATTGATAACATTCACAATGTTCTTTGATGATTTTTGAATCAGTTCATCTCTCATTTCGGCATTGCTAAGTGCCAGATCAAGATAAAGTTTTGTAGTGGTGAGAACCTGGTTCACATTGTCGTGTAGTTCCTTACCAATCTCGCCTCTTTCCTGTTCCTGGGTTTCAACAGTTGCCTGGTTAATGGCCTTCTGGCGTTCAAGCTCTTTTTGAATCAGTATCTGCTCCAACCGTTTTCTCTCCGTAATATCCTGCGCGGCCCCGATCATTCGAAGAGGTTTGCCTGCCTCGTCACGAATGATCTTTCCACGATCATATACATAACCGTAAGTACCGTCATCTTTTTTAAACCGGTATTCAACATCAAATGTGTCCTGGTCTTTTGTCAGTAAAATATCATTGATCACCTTTTCCACACGGTATTGATCATCGGGATGCACATGTTTCAGCCAGGCAGAAATATTTTCGATGCCTTCATTTTCTTTAACACCATAAACGTTCTGAAGCCCCGTAGGATCACGGTAAATAATTCCTCCTTCCAGATCCCAATCCCAGATCAGATCATGTGTTGCTTTCATTACCGCATCGAAACGTTCGTTTGCAGTTTTGATCTCCTGCAACGACCAGTGGTTTTCCATCAGCACACGAATAATGTTTCTTACCCTTTCAATTGTATTCAGCTCTTTTTGAGAAGGAGATTTTATTGTTTTGTGGTATACTGCAAAACTACCCATCACTTTGCCGGAACTGTTTATTATAGGCAGAGACCAGCAAGCTTTCAGATCAAATTGTGCAGCCAAACCTTTAAAATTTTTCCAAAGGGGATGGGTATCAATATTTTCAACAATGATGGTTTTTTTAAGGAACATAGCTGCGCCACATGAACCTTCTGCAGGGCCTATTTTAGCTCCATCTATTGCCTGCTTGAATGCCAAAGGAATGCGAGGAGAAGAAATTTGCTCGATGGTGTCGTTGTCATGAAGTTTTAAAATAGATGTGTATGCATCTGGGTGTATTGCTTCAACACCTTTCAGCAGCTTATCTAAGATCTGGTGAAATGGAAATGCATTGTTTGTTGACAACTCGAATATCTCTCTTTCAAGCGTAACAAGGTGTTCCTGGTAATGTTTCTCCGTAATGTCCTGCATGGCGCCAATCAATCGCACAGGTTCCCCGGTATTACTTCTGATGAGATAAGCTTTATTGGATACATAAGCATAAGATCCATCTGCACGTTGATACCTGTATTCTTTATGCCAATGCGTTTTTGAAGGATCACTCTTAAAAGCAATAAGGCTTGCTTCTACTGTGTCTTTGTCTTCGGGATGTACATGTGAAAAGCAATAACTATGATCAATCTTTTTGTTTTCCGGCAATCCCCAGCCCATTACCTTAACAAAATTGTCGGACCATATCATTTCATTTGTTTTCAGGTCCCAATCCCAAATAATTTCTGATGTGGCAAGAACAGCATGGTGAAAGCGATCGTTACTTTTTATCAGTTGCTTTTCTTTTAGCTTTAGTTCGGTAATATCCTGCATAGCACCAATCATGCGCAACGGTTTCCCGTCTTTATCCCTGATCACAAAGCCTTTGTCCAAAACATATTTATAGCTTCCATCCACATGCAGGAACCGGTATTGCTCCTTCCAGAATTTTTTTCTTGTCTTCTCGACCAGGTAAGTAAGGCTGTCAAGTACACGGCTTCTATCTTCCGGATGAATAAAGCTGCCCCAATTCTCAATATCTACATCCTTTGGGTTGTGCCCAAATAAGTAAGGCATGCCTTCACCCCAATGTAAATGGTTGGTAGTTAAATTCCAGTCGTAAACAGCATCAGATGTTGCTTTAGCTGCATAAGCAAATCTTTCATTGCTTTTCCTTAGTTCTTCTTCTGTAGTTTTTTGCCTGGTGATGTCCTGGTAGGTACCCACAGCTTTTATGGCTTTGCCATTTTCATCTCTTATTATAATGCAATGGTCTATTACATAAATGTACTCACCATTAGCCTTCAGGTATCTGTATTCTTCTTCCCATTGTTTTATTTCCTCGTTTGCTATGGAGGAATAAAACGTATTCAATACTCTTTCTTTGTCGTCAGGATGAATGTATTGTTGCCATTCATTGTATTTCCGGTCCTCCTTTACAGCATAGCCAAAAATTTCTTCATAAACAGGGCTCAGGTAAAGCGAATCATTCTCAATATCCCATTCCCACAGCGCTTCTGATGTAGCCTGGGCAGCCAGTCGAAAACGTTCATTACTTTTCCTCAACTCATTTTCAACCGCTACTTTATAAGTAACGTCATTTACAACCACAAGACGGGCATCAACACCAGCATAAGTGATGGCGTTAGACTTTATATCTACATGAATGATTGCTCCGTCATTTCTCTTGTGTTTCCAGTTCAATACTTCAATTGTATTTCTTTCTGCTTCTTTTTTTAATCTTTTGTATAGTTCAGGTAATTGTTCTTCAGGGTGTAGCTCGAGTATTTTCATCCTGAGCATTTCTTCCCTGGAGTATCCATAATGTTTTAAAGCGGCATCATTTACTTCAAGAAAACGAAGTGTTTTCTGATCATAGATCCAGCAGGGTAGCGGATTGTTATGGAACAAAGATTTGTACTCGTATTCCGATCTTTTCAGCTGGTTTTCAGCGTTTACTTTGTTAGTTATATCGTTTATTGTAACCAACCGGCATTCTTTACCATTATAGTCAAATTTATTTCCGGTAACTTCTACATAAATTACTTCACCATTCTTTTTCAAATGCCTTGATACATCCTTTCGTGTAGCCGTTGATCGCTTTAGTTCATTAATGATTCCATCCAGTTCTTCATACTCTTCTTTAACACGCAGATCCTTTATCCTTTTTCCTAAAAACTCTGAACGGCTATAGCCATAATGCATGACCGCAGAGTTATTTACTTCAAGAATTTCCAGTGTGTTTGTATCATATATCCACATTGGGTTAGGATGGCTAAAGAAAAGAAGCTTGTAAGTATCTTCAGCGGTTTTGGTTTCAGTGATGTCGGTATGTGTGCCAATCATCCGTAGCGGCTTGCCATCTGCAGTTTTGTTAACAATCATCCCTCTTGCCAAGATCCATTTATAGGATCCGTCTTTGGCCTTCATCCGGTAAACGCTCTCGTAATAAGGATCATTACTTTCACAATGCTGCTCTATTGAACCTTTTATTTTTCCCAGGTCATCCGGATGTACTCTGCTTTCCCATTCCTCATATTTATTTTGCAATTCATGATCCTCAAAGCCGTATATTTTTTTGTAAGAAGGAGAGAGGAACATCTCATTCGTTTGAAGGTTCCAATCCCAAACACCCTGGTTGCCGCCCTCCAATGCAAACCGCCAGCGTTCTTCTGATTGTTTTAAGGCTAGTTCAGATTTTTTTTGATCCGTAATGTCGGTTGTGGTACCAATTATCCGCAAGGGTTTACCACTCTCGTCTCTTTTAACTACGAAGCCCCTGTCTCTAATCCATATAAACTCGTCTTTTACCTGAAATCTATATTCTGTTTCCGAATAATCGGTCTGTGCAGACAGAGCTTTTTCAGCCGATTTGCGTACCCATTCTTTATCATCAGGATGAAGGTGCTGCTCCCAATAACTATAACTGCCTTCCTCATCTTCACTCATACCATAGATCTTCTTCAAAGAAGGAGAGTAAAATATTTTGCCGGTGTCTATATTCCAATCCCAAACGCCCTGATGGCTGCTTTCTAAGGCAAACCGCCAGAGTTCCTCAGCATCTTTCAGGGTTTGCTCTGCAAGTTTCTTTTTAGTTACATCTTTTGACTGAATAACAACATAAGCCACTTTACCGCTCGCATCTGCAATAGGCCTGTAATGGTTTATAATGTAGGCTATTATTTCGCTGCCATTTGTTATAGGTAATTCTATATTCAACTCTTCGCCATCAAACACTTTTTTCAATACCTGCTGAATGATCTCTTTCCTGTGTGCTTGTATAATGTCAAGAAAATGAAAGCCGGTATGAATTTCCTTATCAAAATATTCTTTTACAGAATGGAAAGCAGTTTTGTTGAACAATACAATCTTGCAATCCTTGTCTATCATGATGAAGGATTCATCTGTATTGTTCAGTAAAAGATCAAGATTGCGTTTGGATTCTGTAAGCTGGATCTCACTTATTTTTTTTTCTGTAATGTCTTTTGTTATGGTAACTATTCCTTCAATCACTCCATTATCATTTATTGCAGGTCTGAGAACTGTTGAGAAATACATATCTGACCCATCCGCTTTCTTAGCCGCATCTTCTATGTAAACTGTTTCGCCATTTAAAACTTTTTCGTAAGCAGCCCTGATGGTTGAATGAAGAGAATTAGGTATGATATCCCAAACAGGTACCCCAACCCTGGCATCAGCGTTTAATCTTTTTATATACTGAGTGGCCTGTTTATTAAGATATTTAATCGTGTGGTCTCTGTTGATAATAAACACCAGTTCATCTGTCTGGTTAAGCAGAAGTGAAAGTAAATCTGATGAAGCAGTATCAAAAGCAATAAGGTCTGGTTTGGGGTTTCTCATTAGTTCTGAATTTTCAGGAGCTCGTTTGGTTGGTCGGATAAAAAAAGAAAGTTACATATTTGCCTTTTTAGCGATTTGAAATAAGGACAATAATTTTTCAAATTAAGTGTTTTCTCTTGCCGTTAATAGCTTTAACTTAAGCATTTTAAAGGATTTGCTTGTTTCAGATCAATTGTATTTTTAGGAAAAACAATTAATTATTTTAAATGGAAAAGAACACTGCTTCATGGTATAGTCACAGGTTGGAAAAAGAAATGCCTATTGTAAGTTATGGTTATTATGGTTTTGCTTTATTGTTAGTGCCTACTGCCGCTGCCGACTATTTAGAGTATGAACGCTTTCAATTAATAGATGCATTGGCGCCTTTTATTAACGGTGGCAAGGTAAAAGTGTTTTCTATCAACAGCATTAACAACGACAGCTGGTTAAATAACCAGGTGCATCCAAAACATAAAACCTACATGCACGGCCAGTTCAATGCTTATGTGTATGAAGAAGTGATCCCCTTTATAAAGAGCAATACAAGTGCTGATACCCCGATCATTATCTGCGGAGCTTCGTTTGGAGCGTTGCATAGCATGAACCTGTTTTTAAAACGACCGGATTTAATTAATGGCGTATTAGCTATGAGTGGCGTATATGATTTGTCAGAATACACCAAAGGCTATTTTGATGATGATGTATATTTCAACAGTCCGCAACACTACATGGCTAACCTTACCGATCACTATGTGTTAGAACAAATCAGGAGAAGCAATCACATTCACATCTTTAGTGGTAGCGGTGCTTACGAAGACCCTAATGCCAGCAGAAGCTTTGCATCTATTCTTTATAACAAAGGAATTAACTATGAGCTGGATGTTTGGGGGCCGGAGTGGCCGCATGACTGGAATACATGGCGCAAAGTATTACCACACTATCTGGAGACAAGATTTTAGTAATGAGTAATCAATAATGAGGACTTTGATTAGAGAGTCTTGATTTTAGGAAACAGTGGTTTCGACAGTGGCATTAATACCTCGTTCGGTAATAGCATCGCACATAGGCTTTAGCTCATCATAGTTGCCATGCTTAACAGCATATTTTCCTTTAAAGTGAATGATGTAGGCACATTGTTCGGCTTGTTCGTAAGTATGCTTGCAAACATCCATAAGCGATTCGATCACCCATTCAAAAGTGTTCACATCATCATTCCATATCACCAAATGGAAGGGATCCGGAGTCTCTTCCAAAACATCAATGTCTACTGATTCGCTAAACCTGGTATCTGTTGCGCTTTTCATACGAGGCAAAGTTATTTATCTTGTGTAGAAACTAAAACTAACAATATGCAAAGAGTTACCGGCCTCGGCGGGGTTTTTATCAAAGCAAAAGATCCTAAGGCCTTATGCGAATGGTATCAAAGACATTTAGGTGTTGAATTCAATGGCAATACTTATATAAGCTTTCAATGGATCAATCAAAATCATCCAACAGCTCCGGGATCAACCGTGTTTTCTTTTTTTAGTGAGAATACAAAATATTTTGAGCCATCGAAGGCCTCTTGCATGATCAATTTCAGGGTAAAAGACCTTGAAGCTTTGCTGCTGGTATTAAGAGAAGAGGGTGTGCAAATAGAAGGGGACATGTTAAAAGAAGATTACGGCAAGTTCTGCTGGATCATGGATCCGGAAGGAAACAAGATAGAATTATGGGAACCCATAGAGCATTAGATAGAAATAAAAAAGGCTGACGCTATGGTCAGCCTTTTTTTATTGGAATCAACTTATTAATTGAAGATATAACGTAAGCCTAATTGAATTTGATAACGAGAGCCCTGACCGGTACTGTTTTGGAAAGTAGAGGTTAAAGGAACCTGGTTGTTAGCATCCAAATAAGGGAAGCTGATCACAGGCTTGCCTGCATTAGGACCAGTGGTTTCAATACGCTTTACATTCAATAAAGCTGGCCTGTTTACTGTTCTGAAAATACCCCAGTTTTTATTCAACAAATTTCCAAAGTTGAAAATGTCAGCAGTAAAGCGAAGTGTGTTCCTGGTTTTGCCAGCCTTCACCATAAAGTCCTGGGTAAAGTTTACATCCATACGCTTATAGAAAGGAAGCGTTAGTGCATTTCTTTCAGCATATAAACCTCTTCTATGACTTAAGTAAGGATCTTGTTTGATGTATGCATCCAACTGGTTCCAGATCATTTGCACTGTGCGTACGTCTTGTGCATTATGTGCTTCCAGTACAATGTCATTGATTGTAGCAGGAACGAAGATCAGGTCATTGTTGTTCAACCCATCATTGTTGATGTCTGTACCAGTATAAATATAGCTTGCTGTTCCACCTGGAGCTGCTTCAAAAGTAAAGCCTAATGAAGTGGCAAAGAATTTTTTATACTCTTTACGGTAGAAAGCTGCAGCTACTACACGGTGTGGCTGGTAAAAATTAGAGTACCCTAACTGCTCGCTATTTGGATCGCCACTTACAGGGCGGTCTCTCCAGATAGATTGTGCAATTGAACCTCCATCGTTTACAGAACGGCTGTCACCAAACGTATATGCCACCATCGTGTACAAATTATTGATGTTACGTTGCAACTGTCCTGTAATAGCATAAGAATATCCTTTCGATGTATTGGTCATTAAAATAGCATCGGTAATATCCGGATTTCTTAAAGTAGCTCCACCTGCACCACTGTATATTTTTGGACTGCTGTAACGGATTCTGTTATCAGCACCAACTAGTGGTGTGCCGGTTGAAGGCAGGTTGATGTTCTGATGGTATACTGCATTGATATCTTTCGTATAGATACCTTCTAAGGTTGCAGTAATATCCCAGAAGATCTTTCTGTCAACTGCAGCATTAGCTCTGAAGATTTGCGGGAACTTGAAATCATCATCTGTAACTGCTATGTTATACTGCGTATTTGCTGTGGCATTTGCAGGTCGAAACGCATTAACATTAGGGTTGAATACGGTACCGGTAGTGCGAACAAAGGAACCGAAATCCATACCATTGTTGCTTGCCTGGTTTGATATCCATACAAATGGAGGAGGGCCAGAGAAAATACCCAAACCACCTCGAACTTGTGTTTTCTTATCACCATTTACATCCCAGTTAAAGCCAAGTCTTGGTGACCATAATATAGAACGCTTAGGACCCTTTCCGGTGTTGATGCGAACACCGTTTCTATAAACTAAAGAATCGGCTACCGGGTTGGCTACAAACTTATCTTCAAAAATGGGAAGATCAGCTCTTAAACCAGCAGTCAAAACAAAGTTGTTAGTAGCATTCCATCTGTCCTGTGCAAATAAGCCTAACTGCAAAGCACCAATTTCTGCGTAAGGGAATTCTCCATCCTTACGGGCAGAATAACGCAGTTCGTAACGAGATGCACTTGGCCTTCCGGTATTCACACTTGCATAAAATGAATCCAAATTAGCAAAGCGGTAAGCACCATAATGATTAGGAGCAAAGCCATTGCGGAATTTGTTGTAAGTGTTTTGTGTTCCGAAGGTCAATGTGTGTTTGCCTTTGAAAAGCGTTACGATATCATTGAACTGCCATGTGTCAGTATCTAAAGAGTTGAAAGCAGTGAAGGGTTCGAAACCAAAAGAAGTAAATGTCTGGCCAGCACCATTTTCAATGTCAACTAAAGGAAAGATACCTCCCGGGCTTTCGCGGAAATCTCTTAAACGGTTATAACCGATCTGCAATTTGTTAGATAGCTTGCTGCTAAAGCGGCTATTCAACTCAGCAATAAAAATATTGAAGTTGTTGTTGATGATATAAGAAGAAGCAAAGAAAGGCATCCCCGTATTGCTGGCTGATCTTCCGTTTGTTGGAGCACCACTATTACTTGGAGGCACGTTTCTCCAGGACTTCAAATAGTAATAGTTTAAATTAAAAGTGTGCTTTTTACTGATGTTAACATCAAAACGGGCAGTGATCTTATCACTATATGTTTCAAAATTATATCCTTCATAAGCTCCTGGATCGTAACCAAAACGTGTTTGTAAAAAACTCCGTAAGGCATCCAGGTCTTCTGCTTTCGCCTGCGATACACTTCCGGGTACTCCTACGTTGCTTCCTCTGCGGGCAATAAACGTGGTGGCAGGAGAACTTTCTCTTTGCTGCTCGCCGCTAACAAAGAAGAACAATTTATTTTTAATGATTGGGCCGCCTATAGTTAAACCCCTGTTGCTGAAATCAAATTGTTGCTTTGGTAACGTTACTAAACCCACTTTTCTTCCGGTCATTTCAGGGTTTTTCCAATAGTAGTAAACCGCACCCCTGAACTGGTTTGTACCGCTTTTTGTAACGGAGTTGATACCGGCACCTGTGAAAGCACCCAAAGTCACATCATAAGGAGCAACGTTTACCTGGATCTGGTCCAATGCATCAATCGAAATAGGTTGAGAATTGGTTTGGCCACCAAGTGTACCGCTCAATCCAAACGTATTGTTGAAAGAGGCTCCGTTCACAGTAAGATTGTTATAGGATCCGCTTCTTCCGGCAAATGAGCTACCATTAGCAGAAGGAGTAAGTCTGGTGAAATCCTGGATACTTCTGTTAATAGTAGGTAAGCGGTCAATTTGCTGACGGGTAATCACTTCAGATGAACCGGTACGGCTACGGCTGAAAACACGGTCGCTGCGTGTGGCAGCAACTGTTACCTCGGTTAGGTTGCCCGATGCAGAAGCAAGTGCAAAATCGGCTTTGTAAGCTGTACCGAGTGCTGTAACAATATCAGTTTGCCTGCCAGCCTGATAGCCAACAAACGAAACTTTAATCTCATAAGGACCTCCCACACGAACGTTTGGCAAATTATAACGGCCATCTTTTCGGGTAGAAGTGGTGTACACAGTTCCTGTAGGAGTGTGTGTAGCTACAACTGTAGCTCCTTCCAATCCGTTACCGTTTTCGCCTGTGACCACTCCATTTATTTCAGAAGTTGTTTCTTGCGAAAAGGCTGTAAGGAAGCAGATAGAGAGAAGTAGTGTAGATAAAAGCGTCTTTAACCTCATAATGCTTTTGAATTTTGCCGCAAAGGTGCAGGGATGAGATTGAAAGAAAAAATTACTGCTCATTAATTTTGTGTTACCGATTGGCCTCCTGTTTAAATGTGGATAAATTGTGAAACCCTTGCCAGTAAAGGATTTTGATGAAATCAGAAATATTCTCTACCGTCCTTTTTCAAAACTTGCAGGCTGGCTAAGGGTAAGTAACTTGCATACCTGATGAATTAAAAATATACTATGGCAGGTATTGTTACCATTACATTTAATCCATGTATTGATAAAAGCACTAAGATAAGTTCGCTGGTTCCGGAAAAAAAGCTGCGTTGCGCTCCGCCTAAGTTTGAGCCAGGTGGCGGAGGGTTGAATGTTTCGCGGGTTATTAAAAAGTTAGGTGGCGAATCGTTAGCCATTTTTCCTGTTGGTGGCTACTCCGGGAGGTTTTTGCAGAAGCTTGCAGAAGATGAAGGGATACGAATAGAAACAGTAGATATAAAGAATCATACAAGAGAAAACCTGATCGTTTTCGATAACTCTAATAATCAGCAATACCGGTTTGGAATGCCAGGTCCGGAATTGTTTGAAGAAGAGTGGAAGAAATGTCTTGAAGTACTACAAAAACAAGAAGAAACCGAATTCATTATTGCCAGCGGTAGCCTTACAGAAGGTGTGCCGCTTGATATTTATGCACAGATCGCATCTATAGCTAAATCGAAAAATGCTAAACTCATCGTAGACACGTCTGGTGAAGCTTTGAAGCATGCAGTAAACGAAGGCGTATTTATGATCAAACCCAATTTGCATGAATTAAGTTCACTTGTTGGAAAGGAAGAGGTGGTGGCTAGCGAGGTGGATGATGTGGCAAAGCAAATAATTAATGAAGGAAGATGTGAAATAATAGTTGTTTCCTTAGGTCCGGCTGGTGCAATGGCAGTAACTAAAAACGATGTTTTTCAAATGGCGCCACCAGTAGTAAAACGAAAGAGCACAGTGGGGGCAGGCGATAGCATGGTAGCAGGAATGGTTTACAGTTTATCGAACGGGAAAAGTATTAAAGAAGCCGTTCGGTATGGAATAGCCTGCGGTACAGCTGCTACACTTAATGAAGGAACAGAATTAAGTAAGAAAGAAGATGTGGAAAAATTGTATTCCCAGGTTAGGGTAGTGGCAGTTGAATAAAATACACTTCTGCTATTTAAAAGTATGCATCAGCCCGATGCTGAAAGATCTATTTTGATAACTCGGGGCAATCATTGTATTTCCTTTAAATTTTTGAAAAAAAGTATTCTTAAGTTTTGGGTATAACCAGTAGGCTAAACGGGTTGAAAGTATTCCAACGCCGGCTCCTGCAATTACATCGTTTAACCAATGTTTATTATTATACATGCGCAGAAAACCTGTGCCTGTAGCAATGGCATAACCAGCTATTCCATACCAGGGTGAAACATGCTTATACTCCTGCCTTAAAAATTCTGCAGAAATAAATGCCTGTGTAGTATGACCCGAAGGGAAGGATAGGTGATTAGAACTGTCAGGCCTGATCACTTTGGACAGCTTTTTAATGTTTGATACGATCAAAGACTGCCCAATCAGATTGGACATTCCAAAAAGAATACTGCGATCAACCAGGTTGTTTTTCCCTTTTACACCAACTATGTTTAAACCATACACGGCAACTGCAGGTGCTATTAAACTGAAATTATCGATATGCAGTTTTTTGCCACTGTTCCTATCTTCCCAAACTTCTTTTTTAATTACCTGGTTTAGTTGTTTCAAATCCTTGTTTGCAAGCGAAAAAGCTCCGTATGCAATCATCGCTGATGGAATGATGATTGACCTTGCGGATATGGTAGTAACCTTTATAGTTGGTTTAATATGTGGTGCTAAGGCATCTGCAACAGGAACTTGTATTGCATCATCACTACTGAATCGAGGAATGTCATCTGAAATGGCAGTACTATTTTGAATAGCCGTATCCGAAACAGGTATGGAAACCGGAAGCGTATCATTAATTTGTCCATACACACATATGAAACCAAATATGCTAACACAGAGCAATACTATTCTAACCATAAGTAAGAAGATAATTATAGAATCAACTTGCTTCAGAAGAAGCGGTATACAAATTACTTAATGGTTTAGTGCGAGAATTTATTTTTCGGTGATCTGCTCTTAATCCGAACAGTATTAACGCCCCATTATAAATTGCTAGCTGATAATTTTTTTTGAAGTCTTCTTTTATTTTCCAATCGATAAATGGTTTTCGTTACAAAGTGCCCGATAGAAGCACCAATGATGACGTCGCTTGCCCAGTGTCTGTTTTGATACATGCGGTCTAAAGCTGTAAATGTTGCCAGAGTATAGGCTACCCAAGGCACCCACTTCACATGTTTGTATTCTTCTGCAAAAGCAGTGGCCACGGCAAAAGCCGTATTAGAATGGCCTGAAGGAAAGCTACTATACACACTGTTTGAGAAAGGTGCTGCAAATTGTCTGGGGTTTTCAGCACGATCCGGCCTCAGCCGTCGTATAACCCCTTTAGTAGTTGTATAGAAAATAGTGGATATGGCAAGCGATTTAGCAATGGCCAGGGAAGAGTGCTCAAGTTTTCTGTTCTTTGTTACTACACCGGCTATATACATTCCCGAGATTAAAAAAGGAGGCAACCTGTTTCCTAAAGGATAAAATAACTTCGAGCTACTGTTCAATACTTCAACTCTGTTTCGCTGTAAAAAATCTTTAACCGGTTCATCAAATTTCAACATCATAGCTCCGGCAGTACCTGTTATGATTGCAAATTTTGTCCATTGCGGACCTTTCCAGTGAGCAGGAGCAGAGGCTACGCCTTTAAAATCGCTCCAGTAGGTTTTAAGATACTCTCTATTAATTCTGTAATAGGTTTTAGATGTATCATTAACAGGTAAGGTATCTTTTACTTCTACTGGCTTCGTCACAGTTATAAAACTATCAGCAACATTTTGTCCTGAAACTGCCGACATGAACAACAGAGTGAATAAAATATAAATGATCGAGGGTTTGGCAGTCCGTGCCTGGCTTACATAGTTCTGCATCCTATTAATGTTATGGCTAATCATTTTCGTAAAAGCTATTCCGGTTAATGATAGAAAGTAAATCTAAAAAAAGCGAGCCAGAGTTATTTGGGGCAAGTTCCCGGATCAGGTTAAAAAGTAGAAGTAAAAAGTTTTGGACTATGCATAAATAAAAAAGCCTTGGTTTATAACCAAGGCTTTGTGGGAGTTGACGGGTTCGAACCGCCGACCCTCTGCTTGTAAGGCAGATGCTCTGAACCAGCTGAGCTAAACTCCCTTTTTTGTTGGGAGTGCAAAAATAAGGGGAAGCATTACACTGAAAAAAATATTTTTTGAAAGGACTTTGTTAATCAGATCTTCCATTCAACCAAGTTGTTAGCCCATTCTTTTTTATAAGGTGCATTAATGCGAATGTAGTTATCGGTGTAACCTTCCATCATACCATTCTTCTCATATCCTTCAAACAACACTTTGCGGGTTTGTCCCTGGTGTTGCCCAATAAAGTACTGCATCTTCATATAACTCAGGTTACGCAATGTTTTGTTTCGTTCGTGACGAATATTTACAGGTACAACTGGTTTTATTTCTAATGCTTTTGTTGCATCTCTTTCAGAATAAGTAAACACATGCAGGTAGGAAACATCCAATGAATGAAGAAAGTCGAAGGTTTCCTGGAAGTGCTTATCTGATTCGGAAGGAAAACCCACAATAACATCAACCCCAATTGCACAATGTGGCATCATTCTCTTGATCATTTCTACTCTTTCGGCATACAACTCTCTTTTATAACGCCTCCGCATTAATCCCAGGATATCGTTGCTGCCGCTTTGCAGCGGGATGTGAAAATGCGGCATGAACTTCCTACTCTGCGACACAAATTCTATAATCTCTTTAATAAGTAAATTGGGTTCAATAGAGGAGATCCGATATCGCTCAATACCTGCTACTTTATCTAATTCCTGTATCAGTTCATAAAAGCTTTCTTCATTTCTCCTAGCACCATCTGCTCCTTTTCCAAAGTCGCCCAAATTAACTCCCGTAAGTACTATCTCTTTTACACCTCTTTCTGAAAGCGTAATTGCATGACGCACTACATTTTCAATACTGTCACTGCGGCTTTTTCCACGGGCCATGGGTATTGTACAAAAAGAGCAGCTATAGTCACACCCATCCTGAACTTTCAAAAAAGTTCGTGTTCGATCGTTCAACGAATAGGAAGCATTAAAACCAGAAACATCTTCAATATCACAGGAAGAGATCTTTGCCGAGTTGCCCTTCGTTAATTCTTTTAAATGCGAAGCAATGTTGAATTTTTCTGCAGCACCTAAAACCAGATCAACTCCAGGAATTTCAGAGATCTCTTTTGGTTTCAATTGGGCATAGCAGCCAGTAATTACAACTAAGCTTTCGGGAGATTTACGTTGAATACGCCGCACCAGTTGCCTGCATTCCTTATCTGCATTATCCGTTACAGAGCAAGTATTGATCACATATACATCCGCCAGATCATCAAACTCTTTTTTTTCAAAACCTTCTGCCTCAAGCGTTCTTGAGAGCGTTGAGGTTTCGGAAAAATTAAGCTTGCAACCCAGTGTATGAAATGCTACTGTACGCTGTTTTTGCATAAGGCCGCAAAGGTAGCCAAAATGAGGCACTAAGCAGGTCTTATAAAGTGTGGGGTCTTTAGAAATTTGTTAAGTATGTAGCAAACAGCATTGCTACTATCATCGCCTGTTGCGTCGCACACTTGTGCTGTAACAACTTTATTCAGCATACTATCACCGCCCTAAAGCATTTCACACTAATGATTTTGAAATCGATTGAGCTTAGAGACTGCAATGCAGGAGACTTTAGTGTCTTTCTAATAAGTTTCTATTGCCCAATTACAATAACACAAGGCGGACGCGGTTTGGTAAGAGATATATTATCAGGCAGGTCATTATCTATAGGGCCAAGGGTATTCGGTATAGGTGTTTGAGGCACACCTAATACTCTTGCCTGGTGGGCTTGCATTACCTGGCTTATGTTGGATGGTACATCATTGATTGTCCTGTAATAGTAAAGAGCTACATCAATGCGGTTAGTAGCTCCCTGGCTGTTATCATTGCTTTTGTATGTTATTGTCACTTCTTCCCACTCACCATTTTCTACAGGCAGATTAAATAACCCTTTGCGGATGCATTCTTTTAAATTGATTTGGCCATTAGCCGGATTGATGCTTAACTCGTTATCAGCCTGTATGCCGTAAGTGCCTGCAGGAATGGAGTTACTAATTCCGGCATTATAAACCGGGTTAACTATAGAGTCGTTTTGGGATAGATTGTAGATCTTATCCAGGTAATTAATACCGCTAATAATTATAAATGTAGAATCAACAAAACCAGAACCTGCCGCCTTGAATTTGATCTTATATTTTAACCCCGTTTGGCTTTCGCCACCTAAGCCCATAATGGCAACTGTTATATTTCCGGTTGTTGGGTCAATCAATAAATTATCTGGGTAAGCTGTGTAGGTACCGGTTTGTTTTACCATAGGACTTACAGTGTAATTCTGCCCTTTGATATAAAAAACCGAATCGCCATAGCTTAACTTCTGCGCAGGGCTTTCGGTTGCTGGTTTCTTTTCGCAACCAGAAAAAATTGCTGCACTGATAAAAGCAAAAAGAATGAATGGGGTGTATTTCTTAAAAGACTGCTTTCCGAAATTAAAACGATTTGATCATGTTGCAGAAAACAGAACCTAATTATCAAAAAAGTTTAACGGTTCCTGCCAGGTCTTATCCAAGGATTATACCTGCTACACCTGCATTAGACGGTTATAAAAAGCCATATAAAGTGGCATGAAGGTTTGTCGCAAAACTCTCCCTATTTGTCGTATCTGCATACCTTTTTTTGTTAGGAGCCGTTTTAGCTTTGTGATATAGATCACACAAAAAACATTAACCATGACAACAGAAAGAACAGCGATAAGTGTAAAAACAACAGTGGATGCTCCTGTTAAACGAGTATGGACTTTATGGACGCAGCCGGAGCATATTATGCAGTGGAACAATGCCTCTCCCGATTGGCACACTCCAAAGGCAGAAAACGATTTGCGCACCGGCGGTACCTTTTCATATAGGATGGAAGCAAGAGACGGCAGTTTTGGGTTTGACTTTAAAGGGGAATACACAAATGTTGAACCCTATGAAAAAATAGAATACCGCATGGATGACGGTCGCTCAGTAAGCATCTATTTTGAAGCAGAAGAGAACAAAACAACCATCACTGAAACTTTTGAGATAGAAGACACCAACCCGGAGGAATTGCAGCGAACTGGTTGGCAAGCCATACTGGATAATTTCAAGCAGTATGCAGAATCAGGTGGCAAAATAGAAACATTGCATTTTGAAACAAGCATTAGTGCACCCGTTGAAAAAGTATATGCTACCATGCTGGGTGAAAAAACGTACAGTGAATGGACATCAGAGTTTTGCCCAACTTCATTTTATAAAGGCGCATGGGAAAAAGGTTCTAAAATCGTCTTTATTGGAGTTAATGCAGAAGGTAAGCAGGAGGGAATGGTTAGCCGCATAAAAGAAAACATACCTAACCAGTTTGTTTCTATTGAGCACCTGGGTGTATTGAACGGAGAAGAAGAGATCACCAGCGGCAAAGCGGTGGATGGATGGGCTGGTGCATTAGAGAACTACAGCTTCAGAGAGGAGAATGGCAAAACGATTGTTGACATTGATATGGATGCCAACGAGCAATTCAAAAGCTATTTTGAAGAAACCTGGCCTAAGGCATTAAAAAAACTGAAGGATATCTGCGAGAGTTAAGAAATTGAACTTATTTAAAGCATCACGTTGTGTGATGCTTTTTAATTTTATATACTTGAAGCTTGCTTCAAGAAATCTGGATTTATTATGAGAAGGTTATTGATCTTTTTGCAGCAATCTTTTAGATCAAAAATATTGCTGAACAAAGATCTCTTATCCTAACCTGAATGATCTGTGTATAGATACCACTTCCCTTTTATTTTTTTCATAAGGCCGCTGAACCTTCCTTTCACTGGTTTACTATCGGGATAACTTACATTAAAGAAACCCGAGACATAGTAATAATTTTTTGAGAGTCTTTCTATGCTGTCATGTGTTAAGGTAAGGTGTCCCATTCTTTCTTTAGGCCAGTACTTCTTGTAAAAAGCAAGTATACGGTCTTTGCCATATACGGCGCCACTTCCATAGATCATGCGGGTGGAGTCTTCTGGTGCGTACAGGTTTACATAACCTTCTATATCACCATTATTCCAAACCTCTTCTTCCTTTCGCATTAGGGCAATAATATCTTTTACATCTTTTGGCTGGGCATACAGAGTAAAATGAAGAAATAGAAAAAATAAGAAAGTAACCGATTTAATAAAGAGGCTCATAGTGCAGTTTTATGAAAATTAGGCATTCTAAAAAAGGCAGCCTGTCTAAATGTTTAAATGGAAGATTTCGTGCATAAATGGTAGTAATAATGAAGTTCCTATAGTAACAACCTATGGCAATAAAATTGCAAATAAGTAAATCAAAATTTTATGAACAACGAAAAGAATAAGCAAACTACTGAAACGAATTTAGGTATACCCGATCCTGAAACATTGCACACAACCGACCCACAGGAGAAAATGAAAGGCCCTTTTTCATCTGCCATGCATGAGGCAGGTGAACCTTTTGACAGCGGTGAAACAAAAGAAGAAGCTGACGAAGAAAAAGAAAAGAATATGTAGAGTCTATAAGTAAAAGCCTCCCAATGGAGGCTTTTACTTATAGTACATTTTCAATTTAGAACTCCAGATTTATAACCGTTTTATGCATACATAATTGGTTGCACTTTTTGATGTACATTATCTTCTAATTAACCTTGCCCGCCAGGATCTCCGCAGGCAGCAAAGTTTTCGTTTTCATCTTTCATACTATGCTTAATTTCGGCAGCCCGTTATACTTTATAATATGCAAAACATCAAAATAGCTACTGCTCAATTTGAAAATAAAAGCGGTGATAAAGAATACAACTTAAATAAGATTGAAATTCTAACTGCACAAGCTGCAAAAGAAGGTGCTAACGTAGTTACTTTTCATGAATGCTCTATTACTGGCTATACGTTTGCAAGGCATCTATCTAAAGAACAACTGCTTGAAGTAGCTGAATTTATCCCTGACGGGCCAAGCATTAAACGCCTTACGCAAATCGCTGCTAAATACAATGTAGCAGTACTAGCAGGCTTGTTTGAAAAAGATGCCAATGATAAACTATACAAAGGCTACGTATGTGTTGATAGAAATGGCTTGGTAGCGAAGTACAGAAAGCTTCATCCATTCATCAATCCGCATTTAACTCCTGGCGATAGTTATTGTGTTTTTGATTTGTATGGATGGAAGTGCGGTATTTTGATCTGCTACGACAACAACATTATAGAAAATGTAAGGGCGACAAATTTATTAGGTGCCGATATCATTTTTATGCCACATGTTACCATGTGTACACCGTCAACTCGTCCGGGAGCAGGATTTGTTGAACCTAAATTATGGGAGAACCGGGAAGCAGATCCTACATCGCTACGCCTGGAATTTGATGGCATGAAAGGCAGAAACTGGTTGATGAAATGGCTGCCGGCAAGAGCTTACGACAACGGAATTTATGTTGTGTTTTCCAATCCTATTGGTATGGATGATGACCAATTAAAAAATGGCTGCTCTATGATTATCGATCCGTTTGGAGATGTGATTGCAGAATGCAGAAAGCTAGATGACGAGGTGGTGACGGCAAATATTATTTCCGAAAAGCTTAAGCAGGCGGGCGCCTATCGTTATAAGAAAGCCCGGCGTCCAGATTTGTACGGCGAAATCATTGCGCAGGCACATGTGCCTGAACAAAAAGTAGTATGGTTGCATACCAATGAGACTGCTGAAAGCAGCAAGTAGAATAGAGCCTATTGTACTTTGGTAAGCTGCGGCTTGAAAGGCACTTCTTCTTCTAATACTTCATCATTAGCTAATACAATAGCTTCTGCGTTAATCAATCTATTGAGTATAGATAATTCTTTCAGGAAAGGATTCCAATAGAATATAAGACGCTCAATAGGTTTCCACATTACTACCCAGCTAAATACATCAATGTAGTTGCTTACAATTGAATAGAGATGATTCTCTTTATCAAATAAAAGGGGGAGCAAACCGTGTAATACTAAGATGACCACAATGCTAAGACCTAAAAGCAAATAAGCTCTTTTTTTGAACTTGTAGAACTCAACTTCTTTTGCCGCTTTCCTAATTTGAAAATGTCTTTTTACAGCCTGCAACAACGGTTCTGTAAACAGGCGGTCTATCTTGGAACCACAGGTGATTTTGTAACTGACAATAGAATAACGTTTGATCTCGGAAATTGCCTTATCCAGATATAACTCAAACTCCTGGCTTAACTGGCGGCTATAAATAGGAGAAGGGTCGTGGCGGTTAAAATAAGACTGAATGGAGTCGCTATCAGCAGTAAGATAGATGGACACCCTTTTGTTCAGAGCTTTTGGTTTCTGGCTGGTACTCATAGCAAAGGATTTGGATGATGATCAGATTAGGAAGCAGGCTTGTAATTATATTGCTGTTCCTGCATGGATATTTGTTCCAGCACGGTACTTCGTATTTCTTCGCAGATGTATACATTTCCGGCAACCGCATTTGTTACAGCCTCGTACATTTCTTCCTTAGCTGAATTTTTGGTAACATAACCCATGGCTCCTGCCTGCAACATCTTTATGGCATATTTTGGCTGGGTGTGCAGCGATACAGCAAGCACCTTTGATGTAGTATTCGATTTAGTAAGTATTTCTGTTGCCTCTATTCCGTTGATGCCCGGCAGGTTGATATCCATAATAACCACGTCTGGCTTCAACTTTGGCACTTTGATGAGTGCTTCTTCACCACTGGCACAATCGCCGATAACTTTAAAGCGGGGATCAGAGTTCAGGATAAAGCTCCAGGTTTCCCTGACGAGCCTGTGATCGTCAACAATCACGATGGTAATTTTCTTCATAAGGACGTATTTTCAAAAGGACGGGATGATTAACTATATGCAAATTAAGTATGTAGCTGAAACAATAGCTATTTTACTTTTAAACAATAGGAACTTCCCCAGGTAAAAAATCAGGAGAATTACTTAGTGGAGTTATAAAGATTTTTTTTGAACGTTTAAGATATTCTTGAACACTAATACAATTCATTTCCAGTAAGATGCAGCAGGCTCTAAAGCATTACGAATCGAAAAACTTTCCAATTTTTGTTACAAATGGCACAGTATTAGAATAACGCTTTTCAGTTGCTAACATTAAAATTTGTGATGTATGAAAAACGTGATATCTACCTTAGCAGCCACTACCATTTTGCTCTCTTCCTGCAGCAAGAATGACAAGGAACTATTTGAGGATTCAACTGTCAGTAGTACTTCTCTCGCATCAGTTCAAACATCTAATTGGCAGCCGGCAAATACCTGGCAATACTCCGTCGGAGACGATAAAGAGAAAGTTTATTCCACTACTTTTTCCAACAGTGCTATTACACCTGAAGTAAGAACAAAAGGTGCTGTAGTATTGTATGCCAAGGGATATAACTTTACGGGTGAAAATGCTCCCGCAGATCCCATGGGATTACCATGGTACTATTATATTCCTTGGGAACGCATGGCTTACCCATATTATTGGGAGGAAGACATAAAAGACGGCTCTGCAACTGTAAGAGTGAAAATGCATCAGGACATTGAGCAGGCTTATCTTGACCACAGAAAAAACTTACAGTTCCGGTATTTTATTCTGCCCGAAGCATTTTTGAAACAGCATAACCTTACACAAGCTTCAGCAAAGCAATTGAGTTACCAGGAGATGGTTGCCAAAACAGGTACCACACCTTAAGTTATAATCTATGAAAGACCAGGGGTAGTTAATCTATCCCTTTTTTATTGCCTTTACATTTGCAAAATGCAAAAAGTATTTATTACAGGTGCTAATGGCTTTGTTGGATATTATTTGGCGGATCAACTTTTACAAAAAGGGTATCATGTAATTGCAACAGGAAAAGGAGAGTGCAGGCTAAATTTTGATACTGATAATTTTTTTTATGAGCCATTGGATTTTACCAACGCAGAAAGTGTAAGCAATGTATTGCAAAAACATCAGCCTGGTGTCATCATTCATAGTGGGGCGATCTCCAAACCAGATGATTGTGAGTTGAACAAGGAGAGTGCCTTTCGCGCTAATGTTACTGGAACCATCTATCTTTTAGATGAAGCAAGAAAGCAAAAAAGTTTTTTTGTGTTTGTTTCAACCGATTTTGTTTTTGATGGCGAAAGGGGAATGTATAAAGAAAATGATGAAAGAAAGCCTGTGAATTACTATGGCCAAACAAAGCTTTTGGCCGAAGATGAAGTATCGAAATATGAATACGATTGGAGCATTGTACGAACTGTGTTGGTTTACGGCAAAAGAATGATGGGACGGCATAACATATTAACCAACACGGCAGAAGCATTAGAAAAGGGAGAGAAGCTAAAAATTTTTGACGACCAGGTAAGAACACCTACTTATGTAGAAGATCTTGCTAAAGGAATTGTGGCTATTGTAGACAAACGCACAAATGGCATTTATCATATTTCGGGCGAAGATGTAAGAACGCCTTATCAAATGGCTGTTGCGGTTGCAGAACATTTAAAGTTAGATGCGTCATTGATAACACCTGTTAAGGAAGGCGATTTTTCGCAACCGGCAAAAAGACCCTTGAGAACCGGATTTGATATTAGTAAAGCCAGCCAGGATTTAGATTATCAGCCCATATCATTTGAAGAAGGTTTGAGGAAGACATTTGAATAATGGTAATCGTGAGGTTTTCTCTGCGTTTAAAAAGAAAATGAAATACCCGCTTTAAAAAATCTTGGTGTACCGGGAGTATAGTGCAACTCCGAAACAGCATCTGCTTCATTTTTTAACCGCGATTCTGTATCAAATTGTGCTTCGTTCCATTCTGTATTGAAAATGTTTTCAAAAGACGCAAAAATTTCAAAACGTTTCCAGTTATAGCTTAGTAAAGCATCCGTAATGAAGTAACCTTTTGCTTCAACAGTATTGAATTCATTAGCCGGACGGCTTTTAATGTAACGATAACGCAACGAGCCACTGAGGCAATCTTTTGTTTTTGCAGTTAAACCCCCAATTGATGTAAACGAGGGGGAAAGCGGAACATAATCTTCTCCTTTAGGTACACCTAAAGCTCTTGCTTTTGTTAAGTTGACATCTGCATCTGCAAACAACCATTTTGTTATTTGATAACGGGCAGAGAAATCAATTCCGTAGCGTTTTGTTTTGCCGCTCGGCTCAATAATGCCTTCATCGCCTACATAAACAAATTCCTGTTCCGAATAAAGATGCCAAAGAGTTGTTTTCAAAAGCAGGTTTTTAACGGGCTTCAGTAAAACGCCTGCATCAACTCCATACACTTTTGGTACAATTTCATCAGCCATATCTTCCAAAACCACTCTGGAGTCATTAGAATGAAATCCAATCCCGCTATTAAGGAAAAGCTTTACATCATTATTTACAGAATAGTTGATATTGAGCTTCGGGCTTACAAGATTTCTTGTTTTCTTTTTAAAAGCGGCTTCTCCTGCCAGGATATTTTTATAACCAAAATTGAAATGATCGAAACGAAGGCCTGCGTTAAAGCTTAGCCTATTGGTAAGATCAATATGCTGTTGTGCATAAGCATAAACATTCGATTCTTTCACATCGCCCAATTGAATGTTCTGTAAAAAAACTCTTTTTACAGTGTTGGATAATTCAATATCCTTTACATCATCATGACGAAAGCCAAAACCAAAATCGGTGGTCGTTTCTTTTCTTCCCAGCATCCAGTCCTTTGACATAGTGCCGGTGTATCCCCAAATATTCCGTTTCTCTTTTTGACGTATCTGATCGCCGTTCACAGGATCGTTTAAGAAAAAAGTAAAGTTGGAGTAAAGGTTAAAATCATAATTGCTGAAATACAACTGGTCAGTTGTTCGCCAGCCGTTCTTCCATGCTTTTGAAAACTTTGCAGATACATTTGTCCGGCCGGTCTCGCCACCTTCTGTATCATCAATAGCACCAAAACGGGTGATCGTTCCACTTCGAACGGCACGATCGGGTACTTGCCCCGAAGCATTCCACTTGCTATCGAAAGTACTGGCAATGATCTGTAATTGACTGTTGTTATTCCAAACCGCATTGTATTTACCCATAATGTTGAAGCGGTGAAAATCTTGCGGACTTTCAACATAGCCATCGCTTAAAAAATATTCTGATGCTATGTAAAATTGTTGCCTGTTATTATTGCGGTCCTTATTAAGCACTTTTAAAAGTGCTGTGCCTCTCTTAGTATTAAATTGACCTGCTTCAATTTTCACCAGGTTATTTGCAAGAAAATCTTTTGTTGTGAACTCCACATAACCTGCGGTTGCCTGGTTTCCTTTATTGGTATTATAAGGGCCAAAATTGAAACCTACTCTGTCAATTGTCTCCGGAATCAGGAAGTGCAGATCAGAGTAGCCTTGCCCGTGTGCATGCGAAACCATATTTACAGGCATGCCGTCAACCGCAATGTTGATATCAGTGCCATGATCTATATCATAACCTCTTAAAAAGATTTGTTCGGCTTTTCCACCTCCTGCATGTTGAGCAATAAATAAACCGGGTACAATGCGCAACACATCCTGCGAACTATTTACTGGTCTGAGTTTTATATCTATTGCAGCAATTGTATTGAAAGTAGAACGTTTGCCTGAAATCTTTACTTCTTCGAGGTTTAATAATGATTTTTCAAGAGAAATGTTTAGTACCGATGTTTGATCTGATTTCACATCAACCGGGATAACTTCTGTTTTATAACCTATATGTGAAATAGTCAGTTCATAGCTGCCCGCACTTATATTCGTAATATAGAAATTTCCCAGGTCGTCTGTCATACTTGGCTTGCTGGAAAAAGGAAGATTTACTGTGACATTTTGTAGAGGAGCTTTCGTTTGTTCATCATTGATAGAGCCTTTTATATTTCCCTTTTGAGCAAACGAGCTATAGCAGGCCAATAACAAAAGCAGTGTGCAGATATGTTTCATGACAGGTTTAGGTTTCGACGTTATTTACGAAATAATGATCGGGTTGGTTCTTGAACAGTATAAAAAATAATTAAACTTTCAGCCGGCGTAGATAAGATAGTTTTAATCAATTTTCAAGCCACCCATCAAAACGATAGTAACGGTGCTGCTTTAATAAAAAGGAACAAGATCAGCAATGTAAAAACTGTTGAATGAATATTGATAAATTGTCTTTTAAGTTGAAACAGTATGCATTTATTAATGGCTCTTACTGTAATTCTTTTCACCAGCTTCGATAGAAATTGTAAGCCTGTTTTCTTTAGGTGGTATTGGACAACTATATATTCCGCTTACATAAGCACAATATGGATTATAAGCTTTGTTGAAGTCAATGTTAAGCGTATTGTTTTTGATGTCCTGAATGATAATATCAATATACCTCCCGCCTTCATACGTTGTTACACCTGATGTAACATCAGTAAATGGAATGAATAAATGATCTGCATATTCCGGCTTCTCCATCAGGTGTTTGTTTTGGTAAATGTTCAACTTAACTTCATTGCCATTGATTGAAAAGGTAGCAACTCCAAACACTCTGTATAAAGGCTTCAGGATCCCCGAGGTTTCCATTTTGAACCACGTAGAATTTGGCGTTAATTCAACTTTAGCAGTTACTTTATATTGCTGGCTGATAGGATAGAAGTTAAGATGCTTCTTATCATCACCTTTTACCACCCCATGTTCTTTTACATAATTATCCAAATACTTTTTTAAAGAGTCTTGATAACTCTTTTGCGAAATGGCTGCAAAGGATAACAAAAAACATAAAACAGTTAGGATAGTTTTCATAATTTAACTCATCATCAATACGTTCACTGAACGTTGTAAAATATTAAAGGCGATTTCGGCCATCAGGTTTTCTTTATCCAGTGTTGGATTCACTTCTGTTATTTCAAAGCAGCAAACTTTTCTGTTTTGCATGAATTTAGAGATAAGGTCTTCCGCTTCTCTTTCCTTCAGGCCATTGTTCACCGGGGTACCTGTTCCTTTGCTGATAGAAGAATCAAGGCAATCCACATCAAACGATACATAGATGTCTGAGCAATCGCTTAGATAGCGTAACACAGAACGTACTATATTCTCAGGTCCTTTGCTTCGTACCTCTTTCGTTGTGATCACCTTAATCCCATATTTCTCAATAAGAGCTCTTTCTTCCTTTTCATAATCTCTTAGAGAAATATAAACAACATCTTCGGGCAATACTTTAGGTGCAATTTTGCCAATGTTCTTAAGATAGTTCCAATGCTTGGTTGTTTCGGGGTCTAATTCATGTACTGCATTTTCAAGATTGTCTTCGTTAATGGTTGCCGCCAGCGGCATGCCGTGCATGTTGCCCGATGGTGTAGTATAAGGTGTATGGAGGTCAGCATGCGCATCAATCCAGATCACACCAAGTTTGCTTTTAGGTTTAGCCATCTTGATGCCGGCTATAGTAGCCCCTGCAATGCTATGATCGCCGCTGATCAAAACAGGAAAAAAGTTTTGCTTCAAGGTATCGCAAACCGATTTACTCACTTTATCATACATAGATACAATGCCTTTTATCCTTTTTGCATAAGGCGGCTCAATAGGTTCGTATAGCAGTTTATTCTCAACGGGGATTCGTTCTGAAGGGAAATGAATAAAGAAATTGGACATAAAATCCAGCGCAGCGATTTTAATTGCCTCAATGCCCAAACTGGCACCGCGGGTGCCGGCACCTATCTCAGATGGAACTTCTATCAGCTTAATATTCTTCATAAAGTCTTATTTATCAGCAAAACAAAAGCCTCGAAGCCCGAAATTAGGCCAAGAGGCTTTGAAGTCAAAATTTGCAAAGGCAGTTACTCGTGTGCTGCTAATATCGGAATAGCACTTTCATACACCAGGCGTTTGGTATTGCTGGTTTTGAACATGCTGCCGAAAATGGAATGATTTCTTGGTATGGTGATCAGTAAATCAATATTCTTGTCAACTGTGAATTGCTGAACCGTTTCCTGCAGATCATAGGTTCCTATGAAATAAAATTCAGGGTTGAATTCACCAAACATCTCCCGCAACTCGGCTCTTTGTCCGAGGTATTCTTCGGTAAGCGAAACGTAATGTTCGCTGTTCACGTTCACAACATGTAATGAAGGACGAAAAACTTTCAGAACATTTTTAATGGGCACAGAAGGTATGGTGACTCTTACGTCTTTAAAATCGGACAGCAGGGCTACATTTTTCACTTGTATGTATTGTGCTGTTGGCGGAATAATAAGGACAGGACACACGTTGCGTTCTACCATCTTGAGGGTATTGCTGCCTAAAAATACCTGCTCCAGCTTTGATTTTCCGGTAATGCCCATTACAATAAGGTGGGCATCTTTATGACGGGCCACCCGTTCAATACTGCCAATAACATCAGAACTTTCAAGGGTCATACATTCAATCTTTACAATGCTGGTACTCAGCACTTCGGCTTTAAGCTTTTCGAGCAACTCCATTGCGTGTTCTGCTTCCGATGCTTTTTCATATACGTGGTAGATAATCAGTTTTGCATCATATTGTCCGGTAAGCATCTTACCTGCATAAAGCACAGCATTATTGGCAACGGCAGAAAAATCGGTAGGAACGATAACGGTTATCATTTGGTTTTCAGTTTGCAGCAAAATAAAGGAAACTTATAAAACCTTTTTTAATAACTGTCAAGATGCCTGCTCAGTGGTCTCAAAATCTGTTGAGAATTGGTGTAAAATAACAGATGAGCCAAACGTTAAAGTAAGCCCTTTACACCCCTCATTACGCTATATTTGCCCACACAAAAAACCTGAAAAGTGCGTTTAAAATCTTTGGAAATCAAGGGTTTCAAGAGTTTTGCTGATAAAACTCTTGTAAGTTTTGACGAGAACATTACCGGCATCGTTGGCCCCAACGGTTGCGGTAAAAGCAATATTGTTGACAGCATCCGCTGGGTGATCGGTGAGCAAAAGATCAGTCACCTGAGAAGTGAGAATTTAGAGAGCCTTGTATTCAATGGTTCAAAAACAAGAAGTGCTTCCGGACTGGCTGAGGTAAGCCTGACATTTGAAAATACCAGGAACCTGCTTCCTACTGAATTTAGTACAGTAACTATAACCCGTAAATTTTATAAGAACGGAGAAAGTGAATATCGCCTTAATGATGTGCAATGCCGTTTAAAAGATATTCAGAACCTTTTCCTTGATACCGGCGTTTCCACCGATAGCTATGCCATCATCGAATTAGGAATGGTAGATGATCTGATCAAAGACAAAGACAACAGCCGTAGGAGAATGTTGGAACAGGCTGCCGGCATCTCCATTTATAAAACCAGGAAAAAAGAGGCGAAACTAAAGTTAGATGCTACAGAGCAGGATCTGGCCCATATTGAAGATCTCTTGTTTGAAATTAATAACCAGCTTAAAACATTAGAGAACCAGGCCAAGAAAGCCCAGAAGTATTACGAGATTAAAAAAGAATACCGCGAGATCAGTATTGAACTGGCTAAGGCAGCTTTGGAAGGGTTCAATATCACTTTTAAAGAATTAACCGAACAACAAGATACCGAAACAGATAAACGCATTGCTCTGGAAGCAGAGATTGCAACAGAAGAAGCAACCCTTGAGCAGGAAAGAGTTGGGTTCATAGAAAAAGAGCAGGCCTTGCACACAATGCAGCAAAGCTTTAATGAATTAGTACAAACAGTTCGTACAAGAGAAATCGAAAAGAACCTTGCAGCACAACGTTTGGAATATTTAAGAGAAAGACAAACCAACCTTCAATCATTTCTTGACAGAGCAGGCGGGCAAATTTCAGGCATTGAAGAAAGTATCAATTTTACGCAGCAACAAATTGCTGAGGAAGAAGAAGTGCTGAATGGACTTACAGGTCAGTTGGAAGAACTGCGTTCGCAGGTTGATGAAAAAAGAAGTATTCTTGACGAAAACAGAAGTGCGTTAAACTCTTTACGCACCTCTTACCAGCAAGTACAGCGCAGCCAGTTTGATGCCGAGAAAAAAGTTGCGGTTGCAGATACTTCCATTCAAAACATCCAGAGAGCTATTTTTCAGTTAGAAGAAGATAAGGCAACCAGGCAGGAACAAACCCATCAACTGGAAGTTGAAAAAGAAGAGAAATCAAAAGCACTGCAATCCAAACAAGTTGACCTGGAGCAGTTGCAACAACATCACAACAATACAAAGGACCAGATTCTTCAAACGCAGTCTTTACTCGAAGAATTGAGAGCAGACTTAGCTGCAGAGAATCGTAAACTGGATGCTAAGAAAAATGAGCATGATCTTTTAAAGAGTCTGATTGACTCAATGGAAGGTTATCCTGATAGCGTTAAGTTCCTGCACAATAACACCGGGTGGAATCATACTGCACCTATTCTTTCGGATATCATTTACGTAAAGGAAGAGTTTAGAGCGGCGGTTGAAAACGTATTAGAACCTTACCTGAACTATTACGTAGTCAATAATTTAAGGGAAGGCTTGCAAGCTGTTCATCTATTGGATGAAGCTTAAAAAGGTAAGGCCAACTTTTTCTTATTGGATAAAGTAAAAGACGGAACTTCTGTTGGCCATCAGCCTGATGGAACTGTGCCGGCTATGGATGTGATTGAGGTAGATGCTCAATATCGCCAGTTAGCAGAGCAGTTGTTGGGTAATGTGTTTATTGCAGAAGATGAGTCGGTCCTGGAAAACAGTAATGGTTCGGTGATTCTTGAAAAGCATGGCAAATATGTAAAAGGCAGCTATACCTTAACGGGTGGTAGTGTGGGATTGTTTGAAGGAAAAAAGATTGGCCGTGCAAAGAACCTGGAAAAATTGCACGAAGACATTGCAGCTCAACAATTAATTGTGGACGAATTAAATGCTCAGATCCAATCACGGCACAACGAAGTGATTGCTTTTAATGCGGATTTAAAAGAAGCTGCCATTCGTCAAACCGAACAAGAGATTCAACAGCTAAACAATCAACTGTTTAGTTTGCAAAACCGGCTGGAGAACTTACACCATTTGCAATCGCAATCGCAAAACCGTATTGAAGAATTACAAATTCAATTAGAAGAGGCGCATAGTTCCATTGAAAGTGTACGGAATGATTTGACAGAACTGAACACCTCACTGGCTTCATATAGTGAGCAACTAGGTGCTGCAGAAAATCAATATCATACCATCGAAGCTGAGTATAATGAGATCAACACGCAGTATAATAATCTAAACCTTCAGGTAACACGGGAACAAAGCAAGATCAATGCTTTAAAACAGGAATTGCAGTTTAAGACCAACCAGCTGAATGATCTGAGAACCCAGGTAGAACAAAATACCAGCCAGTTGAAGGAAACAACTGAAAGCATTAAAGGGTCAGAAGAAAGTTTGAGAACTGTAGAAGAAGGGCTTTATGAATTAATGAGAAGAAGGGAGGAAGAAGAGCATATATTGAATGAAGCGGACCAGGCTTACTATAATTTAAGAAGCCAGTTAAATGCAAAAGAAAGTGAGTTGCGTCATAAAGTGAAAGAGAAAGAGCAATTGGAACATTTACTTTCTGCCATTAAAGACAAGCTTACTGATGTGAAATTGCAATTGGCAGGAATGAAAGAACGTTTGAATGTAGAATTCAAAATCAACCTGGAAGATATTTTGGATGATGCAAGAACAGGCGATACACCCGTAGAAGAATTGCAGGAAAAAACAGACCGGATGAAGAAGCGTTTGGAGAACCTCGGTGAGGTGAACCCAACAGCTATTGAAGCATGTGAAGAAATGAAGAAACGTTATGATTTTATTGTAGAACAAAAGAATGACCTCGTTTCGGCAAAAGAAAGCTTGTTGCAAACTATAGCGGAAGTTGAAACTACGGCTAATCAAAAATTTCTTGAAACATTTAACCAGGTAAGAGAAAACTTCCAGAAGGTTTTTAAGACTTTGTTTACCGAGGATGACCAGTGCGACCTGGTACTGGAGAATGCAGATAATCTGGCTGAAACAGGGATTGATATAATAGCAAAGCCAAAGGGCAAACGTCCGAGTAGTATTGGACAATTAAGTGGTGGTGAGAGAACTTTGACAGCTACGGCGTTGTTGTTTGCTATCTATTTAATTAAACCTGCACCATTCTGTATTTTGGATGAGGTAGATGCGCCGCTGGACGATGCAAACGTTGGTAAGTTCACCAATATGATTCGCGAATTCAGTAACAATTCCCAGTTCATCATTGTTACCCACAATAAGATGACCATGAGTGCCGTAGATGTGATCTATGGTGTAACCATGCAGGAGCCGGGTGTAAGCCGGCTGGTTCCGGTTGACTTCAGAAACCTCAGTCAGAATTAGTATAAAGTGGAGTTGGGAGAATAGTTTGATAAAATAAGAATTAAAGAGCCTTCGAAAAGGCTCTTTTTTTTGCTTCAATCCTGTTCCCCTTCCTAAAACATTTTATTTTTCGGCCTAATCCTTTTATTGATCTAAATCCTCGTTCAAATGATAAAAACTATTTTATTTCTTACTGCTTCTAATATCTTCATGACGTTTGCATGGTATTATCATTTAAAACAGCAAGGCTGGCCTTTGTGGAAAGCCATTGTTATCAGTTGGGGCATTGCCTTATTAGAGTATTGCTTAATGGTGCCTGCTAATCGCATCGGCTACACTGTTGGGTTCAACACGTTTCAGTTAAAGATGTTACAGGAGGTAATTACTTTGTTGGTATTCAGCGTTTTTGCTGTGCTGGTTATGAAAGAAAGCTTCCAGTTAAAATATTTGATCAGCTTTTGCTTTCTCTTAGGGGCTGTTTACTTTATGTTCAAAAACTGAAACAACTGTTAATTGAGTGATACAACCCTTAACGGACTATCCATGTCTTATAACTTTGAAACAAAGCATCTATGATGAAAAAACTATTGGCTTTCTTTTCTGCTTTATTGTTTTTCAGTTTTGCCTTTGCGCAAGACAAACCGGAGGGATTGTTTATCAACTCAAAAGCTCCCAATTTCACCGCTAAAGACCAAAATGGCAATGAGATCAGCTTAAAAGATCTGAAGAAGAAAAGTAAGGTTGTATTAGTGTTTTATCGTGGTAACTGGTGCCCGTATTGCAGTAAACATTTGCAGAAGCTGCAAGATTCATTGAATTATATTACAGAAAAGGGGGCAATGGTAGTAGCTATTACTCCGGAAACAAACGAAGGAATTGCCAAAACAGTTGAAAAAACAAAAGTTACGTTTCCAATTGTGTATGATGAGGAAATGAAGATTGCTAAAAGCTACCAGGTTTCTTTTAAGGTAGATGATAAGACAGTGCAGCGTTATAAAAATGCTGACATCGATCTTTTAAAGAATAACAACCAGAAAGAAGCATTGCTGCCGGTGCCTGCAGTATATATCATTAATAAGGATGGTGCAGTAACCTATCGTTTTTTTGAAAGTGACTACAAGAAGCGGGTAAGTGTGAAAGAGATTCTTGCTAATCTTTAGAAGGATATTTAAGCCTGGCCACTTTTCCATTTCCGCCAGCTAAATAAACAGCTGTTCCATATTTTGCAATGCGGGTTACATGAAAGCCTTCTTTCGACACCGGTTTCCAGTTATTGCCTCCGTCATAAGAATAATCCACTCCGTTTAGTCCGCAGGTAACAAGTTGTTTTTTAGAAAGATATTCTACACAACTTCTATAGCCACCGGGTTGCGTTTTTGATGCCCGCCAGCTTTTCCCTCTGTTATTAGAAAAATAGCAAACCTGTTTAGAAGAACTATCGTTTGCAAAATCTCCGCCTACAATAATCATTTGCAAGCCACCATTGCGTTTGAAATCATCGTATACAGCAATTGAGTTGGCCCCGGTTGTTTCTTTTCCCTGTATTATAGGCAGATCAATCACTTTGTCCCGGATAAAAACCCTTGAACGTAAACCCCCGGAAACAAATACCGCTTCGTCTGTATCCAACCGGCGAACGTTTGTACCACTTGCAGCAAAACAGGCTTCGCCACTATCAGCAACAGGCTTTCTTTCTTCAGGTATCTCTTTCCATGTATTACCTCCATCAAAAGTTCTGGCAATAAAAAACTTATTGTCTATAGGATCTCCAATCACAATACCGGCTTGTTCATTCCAAAACTCCATTGCGTCCAAAAACATTCCTGTCGTTCTATTTTCGTAAACTACTTTCCAGCTTTCGCCTCCATCAATTGTTTTTAAAATATATGCAGGTGTGTCAACTGCCATTATGATAGCAGTGGTAGCATCGAAAGCTTCAATATCACGGAAGTCCCGTTTCTCAAAACCTTTCACCTGCATCCATTTCCAATCTTTACCACCATTGCTCGAGCGGCCGATCGTTCCGTTGCTTCCGCTTACCCATACAACATTATTATTAACCACACTTCAGCCACGCAAAGAAGTTTTTGTCCCTTGCGCAAGCATTTCAACTTCGGGCTGTGTTTTTTTTTGAGCAAAAGAATTTAGAGAAACAAGAAAAATGGTTAAGATGCTAAAGAGTTTTTTCATAAGAGGTATTCAGATAAACAAGATAAAAAAAAGGATGACAGTTTTGTCATCCTTAAACAATTATATAAGCAGGTTTTAATTAGACTTCAACTTGCTGCCAAATACCTGTTTGAATTTTTCAAGCTTGGGACGGATGACTACTGAGCAGTAAGGATTGCTGTTCTTATTGTTCTCATAGTATTCCTGGTGATAATCTTCTGCAGGATAAAATATTTCAGCTTTAGCAATTTCTGTCACGATAGGCTTATTGTATGCGCCGCTTTTATTCAGTTCTTTCTTGTAGTATTCCGCTTTATTCTTTTGATCATCGTTATGATAAAACACAGCGGAACGGTATTGCGTTCCCTCATCTGCACCCTGTTTATTTAAACTGGTCGGGTCATGCACCTGGAAAAAGACTTCCAACAATTCGTCATAAGAAATTTTGGATGGTTCGTACACAATTTGCACACATTCAGCATGGCCTGTTTCGCCGGTGCAAACTTCTTTATAGGTTGGGTTTTTTACATGTCCGTTTGAGTAGCCCGAGGTAACTTTTAATACGCCATTCAATTGTTCAAAGATGGCCTCTGTACACCAAAAACATCCTGTGCCAAATGTTGCTGTATCTGTTTTGTCTAACGAAGCATTACCGATTATTGATGAGTTCATTGATGCATAATTTTTTTCTGAGTTACAGGCAACGATTACACTGAGTGCAGTTATTGCCGCAAAGAATGATTTTATCGTCAGGGTCATCATGTTTACAAATTTCACAGAGTTTCGTTCATCAGAAAACCTAAATAACAGTTTTAACACAGCCTTTGGTAGAATATTTGTCTTCTCTTTCACATACCTATAGCCTATAACTTTGGCATTAAACAGTTAAGATAACGAATGAAACTTTACCCGGAATCGGCCGTTGCGCAGTTAGAATTTGATAAAGTTAAGGCCCTTCTCTATGAAAAATGCCGCACAGAATATGCAAAAGAAAAAGCGTCAGAGCTTCGTATTCATACAAAAAAAGAATTCATTGACCGAGAGCTGAAACAATCCCATGAGTTTAAGCAGCTGGTACAAAACAGCATTTACTTCCCTAATGATCATGTTTTAAACCTTCAAAGAGAATTAAAGCTACTTGCTATTGAAGGTGCTGTTTTAACTGGCGAGCAACTGGTATCTATCAGAAAACTGGTTGTTAGTATTGAAAGCATTTTTCGTTGGTTTGATGCAGAGAGACGCACTAATTATAGCAGCCTGGCAGAAGTAATTACAGGAACCTATTATGAGAAACTAATTCTTCAACTGATCAATGATGTGATTGATGAAACAGGTGTAGTTAAAGACAATGCTTCAGATGATCTGTATAACATCAGAATGAGTTTATATAAGAAAAGAAATGAGTTGCGGCGCATGTTTGAACGCATTGTTGGGAAACTGAACAAGCAAGGTTACCTGGCAGAGATTGAAGAAAGCTTCATGAATGGGAGAAGAGTAGTAGCAGTTTATGCCGAACAAAAAAGAACAGTAAAAGGAATTCTTCATGGAGAAAGTGATAGCCGGCGCACTGCCTTTATTGAACCGGAGGAAACCATTGATCTGAACAATCAACTAACGGAACTGGAGAATGCAGAAAGAAAAGAGGTATATCGCATTCTGAGAGATCTTACTAAGCAGCTTTCGAAATATGTAAGCTTGCTGTCTGTATATCATGCTATTGTTGGTGAGTATGATTTTATTCGGGCTAAGGCTGTTTTTGCGATGGACGTTGTTGGAGAATATCCAATCGTAAATGATAAAGCTTATGTGCACCTGGTGAAAGCCTATCATCCATTGCTTTATTTGTACAATAAAAAATCAGGCAAGGCTACCATACCTGTTGATCTTTCATTGGATGACAAGAACAGAATATTGGTTATCAGCGGACCTAATGCTGGTGGAAAAACAGCTACACTTAAAACCGTAGGCCTTTTACAGATGATGGTACAAAGCGGGTTGCTGGTACCTGTGCATCCGTCGTCGCAATTTGGGATATTCAAACAGTTAATGATCCATATCGGCGATACACAAAGCCTGGAGTTTGAATTAAGCACCTACAGCAGCCACTTGCTTAGCATGAAGCATTTTATGGAAAATGCCAATGGTAAAACGCTTTTTTTTTATTGATGAATTAGGGAGTGGAAGTGATCCGAACCTGGGTGGGGCCTTTGCTGAAGTGATATTGGAAGAACTGGCCCGTAAACATGCGTTGGGTATTGTAACTACCCATTATTTGAACTTGAAAGTAATGGCCAACAAAACAGCAGGCATAATGAACGGTGCAATGGCTTTTGATGAAAAGAGTTTGCTGCCTTTATATAAGCTGATGATCGGTAAACCGGGAAGTTCTTATACCTTTTCAATTGCAGAACGAATTGGGTTAGAAAAGCGGCTTATTCAAAGAGCCCGGGGCCTGGTGGAAGAAGATCATTTTCGCCTTGACAAATTATTGAATAGAACAGAACAGGATCTCCAAAAAGTGCAGGAGAAAGAAAGAGAGCTACATAAACTTATGAAAGAAAATGAGCGATTGAAAAAGGAGATGGAAGTCGTGATGAATAAAGAACGGCATCGTCAGCAGGTAGAAGTTTTAAAGCAGCAAAATAAGATCACTGAAGATCGCCTGACGTACCTGAAGGATATGGAACGCAAACTGAAGCAGATGGTAGTGGAATGGCGCAAAGCAGAGGATAAGAACAAGGTTGTTAAAGGCATGGCTGCATTATTATTTAATAAGAATGAAACAAAAGTTGTCAGTAAAAAACAAAAACAGATTGATTCGAAATTTGAGGAGATCAGTGGAGAGATCAAAGTGGGGGATAAAGTGAAAATGAAACGTAACCTCCAGGTAGGAGAAGTATTGGAATTGCGTGGTAAAAAAGCAGTAGTAAAAATTGGTTTGCTGCAGATGCAAATTGATTTAGACAGCCTTGTGTTGATCAAAGAAAAAGAAGAGGCGAAAAAATAATTGGTAATCAATATTTTGATTTTGCTGATTTATCCGGTGCATCTATATTTGCGCCGGAGAGATGGCAGAGCGGTCGAATGCGGCGGTCTTGAAAACCGTTGACTGTCACAGGTCCGGGGGTTCGAATCCCTCTCTCTCCGCTGAAAAATAAAAAGCCTCCGAGTCTAATAGCTCAGAGGCTTTGTTCATTATGTATCTCCTATCAAGAGAAGGGATCATCAAAATTCTATCTGCCAGCCCTATTTTACATTCTAACTACCCATTGCTATTGCACTTACGACAATTGCAATGTCAATTAATATGCTTAAGATAAAAACAGGAATAGCCACTTTTGTAGGCATCGCTGCTAGGTTTGTAACCAATGACATCCCCATAGCAACCATGGCTAACATAAACAGTGGAAAATTCAGGCCGCCGAATAAAACAATCATTACAGTTATTGGCGTTAATATACAACCATGGCCTGCCAATGCAATGCCTAACCATAACAAGCGGTTCTCTTGTTGATCTTTACACCAGTTGATAAAACGTGTCCACGCAGATTCTTTTGAAATAGTTTGTGTGTAAGAAATACTTTGATTGATTATCGTTTCCATTGTTGTTTGAATTTGTGATACAAAATTCTTTTTTGAAAGTGCCTTTTTGGATGATGCAGATAAACTTGAAGGATGATCTTCGTCAGGTTAAGAGATCAAATAGCTTTACTGAAAATGGGCTTGTTATCAATCAATGGCTTTTGCAGGTACAGGTCAAATGCACTGCAGATATTCCTGATAAAATAATGGCCTTGCTCTGTAAGTGACACTTTCTTTTCATTCCATTGTACCAGGCCATCGTACTGTAGCAATTGCAGTTTTGGAAAGGTCATTTGTTTTAATACTTCTAAATGCTCTTCATTGATATTTGTCGAACCATTGCAGGTTAACTGCAGAATGTATTTTTTATAAGACATATCTTCTTCGTTCAGGAAATAACCTTTTGTGATGGCTAACTTTCCGGAGTTGATCTTTTGATAATAATCCGACAATGCCTTTTCATTTTGTGCATAAGCATTGCCTGTATCGCTGATGCTTGATACGCCCAGGCCTAATAGCATACCTGTATTTTGCGTGGTATAGCCCATAAAGTTCCGGTGCAGTCTGCCTCCTTTCCAGGCGTTATATAAGCTGTCTGTTGGTAAGGTAAAGTGATCCATGCCTATGTCAACATATCCAGCTTGCAACAGCAGGTCTTTTCCCTTTAAATACAACTGTATCTTTTCTTCTGCCGATGGTAAATGCGATTCATCAAATAAACGTTGCGCCTTACTGGTCCACGGAACATGGGCATAGCTGTAAAAAGCAATCCGGTCCGGTTTAAGTGTTATGACCTGGTTGATGGTTCTTTCAATACTCTCTAAGGTTTGCAAAGGCAAGCCATAGATCAAATCAAAGTTTACCGATTCAAAGCCAACAGCTCTTGCGTTCTCTGTTGCCCGTTTTACATTTTCAAATGGTTGTATGCGATTGATCACCCGCTGCACTTCGGGATCATTGTCCTGAACACCATAACTGATTCTTCTGAAGCCTAAGTTGTAGAGCATCTTAAGATGTTCAGGTGTGGTATTATTCGGATGCCCTTCAATGCTAAACTCATGTGAAGGATGAACGATTGATGATTTAAGAATGAATGAAAGCAATCGTTTCAAATTCATGGGTGAAAAGAAAGTTGGTGTACCACCACCCAGATGAATTTCCCTGATGACAGGTGTCTGCTTCATCAGCTTGCGGTAAAGAGTCCATTCTTTTTCTATCACTGCTAAATATTCATCTTCAACTTTATGATTGGTAGTGATTTTCTTATTGCATCCACAATAAGTACAAAGCGATTCGCAGAAGGGTAGATGCAGGTAAAGGCTTATGCCGTTCACATGATTTTGCTCTGCAAATTTTTTACGGAAGACTTCTTCCCATTCTTTTACATCTATCTCCTCTTTCCAAAACGGAACAGTAGGGTAGCTGGTATATCGGGGAACCGGCTGGTTGTATTTGCGAATCAACAAAGGATTAACTTCTACACTTTTCATACATAGCAAAACTATCCTTAGCAGGAAGCGTAGAATATGACATTTGTTAATCTTAGACAGGAAGTTTGTCAGAAAACCCTTTAGTAGAGCAGGTTTTTAAGCTTGTCCAGGTTAATGATAGATATTTTGCCGCTTTTAATATCTATTAACTTTTCGCTTTTAAAATCGCTCAATGTTCTGATGAGCGATTCAGTCGCCGTACCCACATATTGCGCAATATCGTCCCTTGAAAACTCAATAATACTGTTCGGTTGTTCCTTATAAAACTTGTCGTGGATATCTACCAAAGCTTTTGCTACTCTTTTACGTAAAGAGCTGTAAGCAAGATTCAGAAGCCGTTCCTCTTTTTCTTTTACATTGTGTGTAACAATGCGGATGAATTTGGCAGCAAGGTTAATATCTGTATTGATCATCTGCAGAAAATCATCTTTTGGTACCAGCATGATTTCAGCGTCTTCCAATATAGCTGCAGAGTCATCATAATTCTTGTCTTCGATTAATGCCGTATAACCAATAAAATCACCTGCACTAAAAAGATCTGTGATGTACTCCTTACCATCTTCGTGAGATTTGAAGGCCTTTACTTTTCCATTCACTAAATAATAGAAGAACCGCGGACGTTTGCCTTCCTGGTAAAGCATCTGTTTTTTGCTGTAATCTTCTACGGAGTATTGAGTAGAGAGCTCTTTTAATAAGCCGGCGTCTTTTACATCTTTTACAAACTGTGATAAGCCTTGAGCAGTAGGTGCATAATTCTGCTCCATCACTTCTGCTTTTTTCAAACGTACTTCAATAGCATTTAGCAGTTCAATGTCTTCAAATGGTTTGGTTACATAATCATCGGCCCCCATCTCCATACCTTTTCTAAAATCGCTACGTTCTGTTTTAGCGGTTAAGAAGATGAAAGGAATATTTTGTGTATCCGGATTTTTCCTCAGCAAATGCAAAACACCATAGCCATCTAATTCAGGCATCATGATATCACAAACAATGAGAGATGGTTTTTCTTTGGTAGCAACATCTACACCTCGCTTGCCATTTTCAGCAGTTAGTGTTTTATATCCTGCAAGATCTAATATCTCTGCAGTGTTTTCTCTTAAATCATTATTATCATCAATAACCAAAATTGTCTTTTGCATCGGTGTCAAGATTTATAGGAAATGTAAATGTAATTTCTGTGCCTTTGTTCAACTCGCTTTTGACTTCTATATCGCCTTGCAGCAATTCCACATAGCGTTTAATGATATGAAGGCCTAAGCCAGTACCTTGTATGTTTAAAGCATTTTTGCCGCGGAAGAAAGATGAAAAAAGGTGCTGCTGATCCTCTTCAGAAATACCTATGCCTTCATCTTTTACCGAAATGGAAGCCTTATGATCCAAAATTTTACTGTTCACCCAAATCTTTGTTCCAGGGTCGGAAAATTTAACGGCATTGCTGATCAGATTGATCAAACAATTACGAACTAAGTTTTTATCTGTCATTACTTCTTCCTTGCCTTCGTGATGTGCTATAACTTGCTGGCCTTCTTTTAAAATCCCACGCATATCATCAACCACATTGCTTACTTTTTCCTTTAGGTTAAACTCTACAGGTTTTGCGCCGATCTTTCCTTCATCTAATTTGCCTAAAGACAAAAAATCCTCAAGTAAATCGTTCAAGTGCTTTACCGATCCCTTTATACGATCAATATGTCGTGTTCTCTTTTCCTGTTCTTCTGTAGTGACATATTTTGCTAATAAGGATGCCGAAGACAAAACAGCACTGAGAGGCGTTCTGAATTCATGAGAAGCCATCGAAACAAAACGGCTTTTAATTTCATTGAGCTGCCTTTCTTTATCCAATGCTTCACTCAATTCTTCCTGCGATTGTTCTAATCGTTGCAGGGCTTCTTTTAAAATAGTGGTCCGCTCTTCAACTTTGCCTTCCAATTCTGTATTGAGTTTTCTTATATCATTTGTTACCTGTTCCAACTGCTGTTGCTGCTTCATCATGCTTTGCTCGATCTCTTTCCGGTGCGTGATGTCAACCACAAAAGCAATTACATACTGCGTGTTATTTTGTTTGTAATGGCTTAAACTAACCTCTACTGGGAATGTAGTTCCGTCTTTTCTCTGACCTGCTAAATCCCGCCCCGAACCCATATCACGGTTTTGTGGCTTTTTATAAAATCCATCTCTTAGCTGCACATGCCCCGTTCTGTATCTTTTCGTGATCATCACTTCTACTTTTTGGCCAATGATCTCATCGGGTGTATAATCAAACATGCGGCAAGCTGCGGGGTTTACTAATACGATATCAGCTTTGTCATTTGTGAGAATGATTCCTTCCGTTGCATTTTCAAACAACGAGGGCATGTGCGACTGATTGAATTGCATTTTAGCAATCAGACCTTTGATATAAAGAACCAGGAGCGTTGTAAAAAGGATTAGTACCAGGGTAAAAATAAACTGTGGCCATACTTCTGTATCATCAGTATGATAAGCATGCCATATCATAAAGCCTAAAACAATTAATCCACTTACTGCTCCTGCAATAATGGTTGAGCTTCTCGTATGAACAAATACAGATAAAAAAATAACCAGCAATAAACCACTTAGGGTTATGGCATTGCCCGGGAGGAAAAAGCTTAATAAAATGGTTAGAATAAAAACCAACACTGCATAAATACTCGCTTCTCTGCTCGATAATCTGGGCATGTAATGAATCCTGTTTTTACAAACTTAAACCGAAAGCTTTATTGCTGCAGCAACTCCTGTTCCATTTGCATCACCTTTGGAAAAAGAATGTTGTTCTCTAAATGCTTATGCTGTACCATATCCGTGTCAAACTCTTTGAGTTTATGATAGATCACCTGGTGGTTGGTACAAACGGATGGTGTAAATGAATAATGACCGGTAAGCTGTCTCAGTTCTTTTAAATAAGCCGCTATGCGTTTATGTTCTGTATCAATAACTGTATTTAAAGGTTTACTCAACGTTCTTACAAACAGTCCGCCATAGGTTTCTTTCCTGGAGTAAGTGGAAAATATCTGCTTCAGGTAGGGAAAGATGCTGGCTTCTTCTTTTTGCATATGCTCCGTCAATACATCCGCTAAATTCTCAAATGCATCAGCTACATCCAGCATATGTGGATATTTTGATCTATGTTTCTCTGCAAAGTTGCGAACAAGTGACTGCAAAGGCGACAATGTTTTCTTTACATAGCTATGGTGCACATTTAATATATAATCAATTAAGAAATCAACCGGCCATTCGTCAAACCTTATGGCGGCTGGCAGTTGCACTGTTTGAACTGCATTTTCCAGTTCGCTGCTAATTTGTAATAGACTCAACTTTTTTAATTCGCATGCATCCTTCAAAGTGGCATTACCGCCACAACAATAATTGATACCATACTTTTTAAAAACATCAGCCGTTCGATAATCGTTGCGAACGATCTCAGAAACATTTGTGTTTATGTCAATCATAACTAACGCTTAAAATACGTGTTTTAACCTATTTCAAAACTATAGTGCAGCATGGGCCAGAAACCTGATTAATATCATTTTTTCCGTTGATGGTTATCACAGGAATGCGAATGCCGCCCCAATACTTTTGAGTTGTTAAAGACATCAAAGTCTTCTTAAACTTCTCAAACCAAATAACATGAAAAGAATAGCAGTAGTGCTTTCCGCAGTTTTCCTGGCTGGCTCTGTTTTTATGATTGCTTGTTCCGACAATAAAAACAGTAGCAACAGTGCTCCATCTGATCAAACAACTGGTAATGCACCATCAACAGAACAAGCAGAGACACATGGTGATTTAGTTAAAGCCGAAGATGTTCAGCTAACAACTCCTTTAAATGCTGAATGGGTTGCAGCAGGTAAAGGTATTTATGAAATGAAATGTCAAAGCTGCCACAAGACCACAGATGAAAAGGTAGTAGGCCCCGGTTGGAAAGGGATCACCCAAAAACGTGAACCCGCCTGGATCATGAATATGATCACTAACGTAGATGTTATGTTAGAAAAAGATCCTGAAGCACAAAAATTACTCGAGCAGTGCTTAGTAAGAATGCCAAACCAAAATGTAAGTAAAGAAGACGCAAGAAAGATCCTCGAGTTCATGCGTTCGAACGACGGAGTAAAATAATACCAGTCACATAAGAATTGAAACGAACAGTATAAAAAGCAGTTTTTGTACTGACAAGCCATCCTTTTGCCAAATATTTTCTAAACAATCAATAATAAGTATATGAGTCTCTCTTCCACCAAAATCCTTGCAGGCGCAGCATTAGCTGTAATGGCTGCTGGTTCAATTACCAGTTGTAAGCCAAAAACAGCGCAGGCTGCTGCTTCGGGAAATGCCGAAGCTGCATATGTTGCTCCGGGTAAATACGATGAATTTTATAATGTAGTATCAGGCGGTTTTAACGGACAAATGAGTATCTATGGTTTGCCATCAGGCCGCTTGTTCCGTATCATTCCTGTATTCTCTCAGTTCCCGGAAAATGGATACGGCTTCTCTGAAGAAACAAAACCGATGTTAAATACATCGCATGGTTTTGTTCCCTGGGATGATCTGCACCACATTGCATTGTCAACAACAAAAGGTGAACACGATGGCCGCTGGGCTTTTGGTAATGCTAATAACACGCCACGCATTGCCCGTGTAAACATGTCAACTTTCCGCACAGAAGAAATTATTGAAATTCCTAACAGTGCGGGTAACCACTCTTCTCCTTTCTTAACGGAAAACACAGAGTATGTAGTTGCAGGTACCCGTTTCTCTGTTCCAAACGATCAGAATCCTGATGTTTCAATTGCTTCTTATAAAGAAAACTTCAAAGGAACCATCAGTTTCATTGGTATTGACCAGGCTAAAGGCCACATGAATCTTGATTTCCAGATTGAAATGCCCGGTGTAAACTTCGATCTTGCCCGTGCAGGTAAAGGCAGATCTAAAGATTGGTTCTTCTTCAGTTGCTATAACTCTGAGAAAGCAAATACACTGCTTGAAGTAAACGCTTCTGCAAAAGATAAAGACTTCATTGTTGCTGTTAACTGGAAAAAAGCGCAGGAGTATGCCCGTGCCGGTAAAGGAAGAAAGCAGGCTGTGAAGTATGCACATAATGTTCTTGATGAAAAAACACATACTGCTACTTCTACTATTAAAACAGAAGTCCTCGTGTTAGATCCAAAAGAATGTCCTGATATGGTATACATGATGCCATGTCCTAAATCGCCTCACGGTTGCGATACCGATCCTACTGGTGAGTTCATTGTAGGTTCTGGTAAGTTAGCGGCAGTGATTCCTGTTTTCTCTTTTGCAAAGATTGAGAAAGCGATTGCCGAGAAAAATTTCGAAGACAATTACGATGGTATCCCTGTATTAAAATACGATGCAGTGTTACATGGTGAAGTGCAAAAACCAGGTCTTGGTCCTTTGCATACAGAGTTTGATGGTAAAGGAAATGCGTACACCTCATTCTTCGTATCATCTGAGATCGTTAAGTGGAGCATCAAAGACCTGAAAGTGTTAGATCGTGTTCCTACTTACTACTCAATTGGTCACTTGTCAATTCCTGGTGGTCCTACTGCTAAACCTCATGGTAAATATGTAGTAGCCTACAACAAGATCACTAAAGACCGTTACCTGCCTACAGGTCCTGAGCTGACACAAAGTGCACAGTTGTATGATATCAGTGGCGAGAAAATGAAGCTGATCCTTGACTTCCCAACTACAGGTGAACCACACTATGCAGAATCAATTCCTGCAAGCCTGATCATGAAGAACAGCCAGAAGATCTATAAGATCGAGGAGAACAATCACCCGTTTGCTGCTAAAGGCGAAGGTCAGGCAAGAGTGGAAAGAAAAGGCAATGAAGTGCATGTGTACATGACAGCGATCCGTTCTCACTTTACTCCTGATAACATTGAAGGTGTGAAAATGGGTGATGTGGTTTACTTCCACGTGACCAACCTTGAGCAGGACTGGGATGTACCACACGGTTTTGCGGTGAAAGGTGCTAACAACGCTGAAATACTGATCATGCCTGGTGAAACACAAACCCTGAAGTGGACTCCTGACAGAGTAGGTATGTTCCCGATCTATTGTACCGACTTCTGCTCTGCCTTGCACCAGGAGATGCAAGGATATGTGAGAGTATCACCTGCAGGAAGTAATGTTCCGCTGACATTCAGCACCGGCAAAACTGCACCTGCTAACCCAACCGCTTCTAAATAAACATTCAAAAAGCAGCTTCCTGGAAAAAAGGAAGCTGCTTCTCAAAAAACTAAAACGCTTGTTATGAAAAAGATGTTTTTATTCGGTTTTACGCTGATCACTGCTGTTGCACTTACATCATGCGATGGTGCAGAAAAAGCATCAGCTACAACTGCAACAGAAGAAACAACAACAGGTGGCGGGCAGGATGCTGTGCAGGATGATGAATCACAAAAAGATGTGGTGAAGATTGCTGTAGGTTCAGAAGACCACACCACATTAGTAGCTGCTGTAAAGCAGGCGGAGTTGGTAGATGATCTTTCTAATGCCGGACCGTTCACTGTGTTTGCACCAACCAATGATGCTTTTGCAAAAGTGCCAAAGGAAACATTGGACAACCTGATGAAAGATGCTAATAAAGCTGACCTGCAAACCATTCTTCAATACCACGTCTATGTGGGTGTGTTGAAAACAGAATACATGCAGGATGGACAAACATTTAACCAGGTAAGTGGTGATAATATCGCAATAAAAAAAGAAGGAGATAAAGTAACAGTGAATGGCGCAAACATAGTTGCTTCCATTCCTGCATCAAACGGAATTATTCATGTAATTGATGCGGTGTTATTGCCTCCGGCTAAAAAATAAGTGTGTTGATTGAGGTTTTTTTCATTGTACAAATACTTCCGGGGCCTCCGTTGTCCCGGAAGCTATTTAAAAAGGAAACAGTTTATGAAAAAGATGAGCACTACATCCAGAATAATTATAGCAATCGCTTCACTGGCATTGATAGCCACTTACTTTCTGCCTATATGGGCTATCTATCTTGTTGCGCCTCAGTATCCTGAAGGCCTGGCAATGCAGATATGGCTGTATAAACTAACCGGCGAAGTAGAGATCATCAATGGCTTGAACCACTACATCGGGATGAAGCATATTAAAGAAGAGATGTTTCCTGAGTTTAAAATTCTAGTGTACATCATTGGTTTCTTTATAGTGTATGGATTAGCAGTTGCTATAAGCGGCAGCAGAAAGTTCTTAGGTTCTTATTGCATTCTGCTGATTGTATTTGCTATCGCAGCTATGGTTGATTTTTATCTGTGGGGTTATGATTACGGACACAATTTAGATCCGCATGCGGCTATCCAGGTGCCAGGCTTGTCTTATCAGCCACCATTGATCGGACATAAAAAACTTTTGAACTTCGATGCCTTCTCTTATCCGGATACAGGGGGATGGATCGTGATTGGTGCAGGTGCTATTGTACTTGCCGTTTGGTTTCTGGAATGGCGCAAAAACAGGAAAAAGAATATGCAAATAAAAAATACAAAGATCAGTTCGATAGCATCAGGTGTTGCTGCCTGTTTTGTTCTTGTTGGTTGTAATCCAAAAGCAGAACCAATCCAATATGGTAAAGACAATTGCAACGAATGTAACATGACCATTATGGACCAAAAGTTCGGCGGTGAGATTGTTACTAAAAAAGGTAAAGTATTCAAGTTTGATGATGCCCATTGCATGGCGATGTTCTTAAAAGACAGAAAGGTCGAAATGGCTGACCTGCATAAACTATACTTCCTTGATTACAATGGAGGGAACGAGTTTTTAGATACCAAGACAGCCACTTTTGTTTTAGGTAGCCAGATGAAAAGCCCTATGGGCAGTAATGCAGCAGCCTTTCCCACCAAAGAAGCCGCAGAACAAAAAGCATCGCAGGTAGATGGCAAGACAACTGATTGGGCCACTCTTTATAATGTATTGATCAAGTGAAAATCCTTTTAATCATATCATCTCTTTTAGTAAGTATTATCAGTTCTGCAAACACCATCGTTGTTAGCAAAAATGGTGTGCATACTTCACTGCGTAGAGCAGTTGAACGGGCAAAGGATGGTGATACGATCTTATTGCAGAAAGGTGTTTATAAAGAAGGCAATATTGTCATCACTAAAGCCATCCGCCTAATCGGCGTTAATAATCCTGTAATTGATGGTGAGAATAAATATGAGAGCTTAACGATCAGTGGGACTCGCATTCTTATCAAAGGCATTCATTTTAAGAACTCCGGTTATTCTGCTATGAATGATTATGCCTCTATTAATGTAATTGATGCAAACAATGTGATCGTTGAAAACAATATTGTTGAAGGTTCGTATTTCGCCATACGCTTTGCTAATGCAACAGAATGTATTGTACGGAACAATACTATCAAAGGCAATCCAAAAACAGAGCAGACATCAGGCAATGGTATTCATTTATGGAAATGCGATAACATGCTTGTTACAGAGAACCAGGTTAGTGGACATAGAGACGGAATATACTTTGAGTTCGTTACCCATTCAATTATTGAAAGCAATTGGAGTGAAAAAAACATACGTTATGGCTTGCATTTTATGTTCTCCAATAACGATGCGTATGTAAATAATACTTTTAAAAGTAACGGTGCCGGTGTTGCAGTGATGTATTCCCATCATGTAGTGATGTTAGGCAACCTGTTTGAATATAACTGGGGACCGAATGCTTATGGAATTCTTCTCAAAGAAATTTCAGATGGTAAGATCTATAAGAATGAATTCAAACAAAACACGGTTGGCATCCTGATGGAAAGCACTAACCGTATTGATGTACAACAAAACCAATTTGGCAGCAATGGCTGGGCCTTTCGAATCCAGGCAAGCTGCGATCAAAATGATGTGCATCATAATAACTTCCAGGGCAACACATTTGATGTGGCAACCAATGGCTCTTTAATGCTGAACCGTTTCTTCAATAACTATTGGGATAAATACGAAGGATACGATCTGAACAGGGATGGGGTTGGTGATATTGCCTTTCATCCTGTGAGCTTGTATTCAATGGTTATTGAACAAAATCCCAACTCTGTGTTATTGCTAAGAAGTTTTATGGTAACACTGTTAGATAAAACAGAAAAAGCTGTACCGAGTTTAACACCCGAACAGTTTACCGACGACAAACCTTTAATGAAATCATTACCATTATGATCCGGATTGAAAATATAAACAAACGATTCAGAAAGCTACATGCATTGAAAGAGATCAATGTAAGCATGAATAAAGGCCAGGTGATCTCTCTGATCGGGCCAAACGGATCGGGTAAAACAACTTTGATCAAAACCATTTTAGGTTTAGTAAAGCCTGAATCAGGAAAGATCTTTTTTAATGATGTGGCTATTGACGAAGATGTAGCGTATAAAAAGCAGATTGGTTACATGCCACAGATTGGCCGCTACCCGGATAACATGAAGATCGGTCAGTTGTTCAGCATGATAAAAAACATTCGCAACGGGGAGAGGAAGCTGGATGAAGAGTTATACTACAAGTTCAAATTGGATACTATCCTCGATAAATCTATGCGAAGCCTATCTGGTGGTACCCGTCAAAAAGTAAGTGCCGCATTAGCGTTTTTGTTTGATGCTGATGTGTTGATCCTTGACGAACCGACTGCAGGATTGGATCCCTTATCCACAGAAGTATTAAAAGATAAGATCCTTGCTGAAAAAGAAAAAGGAAAACTGATACTCATTACATCTCACATCCTTAGTGATTTGGAAGAGCTAACCACCGATGTGATCTATATGCAGGATGGAAATATGGTTTTCTATAGAACCATGAAAGACATCCAGGAAGAAACCGGTGAGGAAAAACTAAGCAAAGCCATTGCCTGGTTAATGAAGAACGGTTTGAATAAAAAAGAAGTTTCCTATTTAAAAATTGCGTGACGCCATGTTGAAATTATCTAAATACGTTTTGTACGATATACTCCGGAATAAAATCATGATCGCTTATTCCTTATTTCTGCTGGTGATCTCCATGAGTTTATTCAGCATGGAAGAAAACAGCAGCAAGGCCGTACTAAGCCTGCTAAATATTGTTTTGATTGTTGTACCACTGGTAAGCATGGTATTTGCAACAATCCATTGGTACAACTCTTATGAATTTATTGAGTTGATGCTAACACAACCATTGAGCAGGAAGAAGGTGATTCTAAGTGAATATTTTGGAATTGGCTTTTCTCTTTCAACCGCATTTTTAATTGGTGTTGGGTTGCCTGTTTGCCTATATGAACCAACTGCCAGTGGCTTTAGTCTGGTATTGGTCGGTGTGTTACTCACCTTGTGTTTTACTTCATTTGCATTTTTGGCTTCGGTAAAATCTAAGGATAAAGCAAGAGGCATTGGTGCTGCATTATTACTATGGTTCTATTTCGCCCTGATATACGATGGATTGATCATGCTGGTGTTGTTTGCATTCAGCGATTATCCATTGGAAAAAGTGATCATGATAATGTTGTCACTAAACCCTGTTGACCTGGGAAGAGTGTTCATCATGCTACAAATGGATGTAAGTGCTTTGATGGGTGCATCAGGCGCAATCGTTAAGAACTTTTTTGAAAGCAGCACTGGTATCATCATCACGTTAAGTATTATGATACTGTGGATCATTGCTCCTTTATTATTAGCTATTCGTTCTTTTAATAAGAAAGACCTGTAATAAGCAATACAAACTAACTGCTGATGAACCGGGTTTCAGTCGCACTTTTTTTGTTCCTCTTGTTCATTTTTTATAGTTCGCTTGTTTATACCAAGGGAACTGAAAGTAACATTACATTATCCGGGAAAGAAGCAGCTCTGGCTAAAGAAGGGAAACAGCTCTTCCAGGATCACAATTGCATTTCCTGTCACCAGGTGTATGGTTTAGGTGGTTATCTCGGTCCTGACCTAACAACTGCTTACTCTGACAAGAACAGAGGTGAAGGTTACATGAGAGCATTATTGCAATCCGGCGGGACAACGTATGCCCAACTTCCATTTTTCTTCGAAACAAATTGATGCGATCATAGCTTCTTTAAAATATGTTGACTCAACCGCTACTCCAACCAAGGGTTACTGATACTGCTTTTATAAAGCAATCCTATAAAAGTGATAAAGCTGTAATGGCATTTTTTGCCCTGGCTTTATATTATTTGGTATTGGGATTAACCTTTGGCTTGTTAGGCAGCATGCAATATGTATTACCCGATTTTTTGCAGGATGCCTTAGCGTTTCAAAAAACAAGACCGCTGCATGTGTACCTTGTCATTGCATGGATATTTACTGCAGCACAAGGAGGCGTTTACTACTATTTGCCACGAATTGCAAAAAGACCTCTGTATTGGACGAATGGTGTTTGGGTTCATTTCGCTTTGCAATTCATTACTTCTGCAAGTGTTGTTACAGCTTTCTTCATGGGTAAGTTTGGGGGAAAAGAATATTTAGAATTTCCGCCCGTGTTTGGTTTACTGATTGCAGCTTCATGGGCTCCTTTTGCCATCAATTTTTTTGCTACACTAAAAGCAAACTATTTCAAAGCACCCGTTTATTATTTCAGCTGGACCATTGGGATTGTCTTCTTTTACATCACATTGTCAGAATCATACCTATGGGTGTTTGATTATTTCAGAACAAATGAAATCAGAGATATTACCATTCAGTGGAAAGCATTAGGCTCGATGGTGGGGAGCTGGAATATGTTAATCTATGGCTGCAGTATGTACATCATGCAACAGATCAATAACAAAAGCAAAGCAGCCTCTTCACCTATGGCTTTCTTTTTCTTTTTTATTGGATTCACCAACCTTATGTTCAATTGGGGACATCATACATATATTGTTCCTGCTGCCCCATGGGTTAAGAATGTGGCCTACATCATCAGCATGACAGAGCTGCTGATCTTTGGTCACCTGATACTTCAATGGAGAAAGACACTTTCCAATGCACAAAAGCATTATCACCTCTTGCCATATCGTTTACTTTCTATTGCAGATTTCTGGATCTTGCTGAACCTCACGTTATCCATTTTTATTTCTGTACCTGCATTTAACTATTACACACATGGCACACCCATTACAGTAGCACATGCCATGGGAGCAACTATTGGTATCAATACCATGTTACTGTTTGCTTCGGTGTTGTATGTATTAGCGCAGAAAAAGCCAGTTGCATTTGAAAGAAAAAAGAAAGCAATCTCTTTCGGCATTTATGTTACCAACTTTTGGCTGATCATCTTTTGGGCTGCCTTAATTGGCAGCGGCGTGGTTAAAATAATGGGTAAGATGAATGGTGAGCACTTTGCTATTATCATGGAAAAGAGCAAGCCTTTCTTTAGACTATTTGCTGTAAGCGGCGCAGGCATTTTAATTGGACTCTGTTTTATACTTGTTTCTGCACTTGCAATCATAGCTTCTAAAGAGAAAAGCTCTGTTGAGTTAACAAGCAATGATCAAAGTTCAGTTGAGCTGGAACTGGTTTCCTAATTTCCTTCTAATAGATAAAGTAATTAGCAATAAGCCCGCAGGAAAGAAGCAACTGAACAACATCAAAGCTTCGTTGTAATTAGCAATGCCGAATCCCGCAATGCTTCCCAAAGAAAAAAGTACTAATAGAAGTTCCGTGCAAATAAAAGAGACAAGGAATAAAGTGGCTCCGGTCTTTACTGTTCTTGTTGTTAGTCCAAAAGCCTCAAAGCAAAAGTGAAACACGAATAAGCTCACCGACCCTAACAAAGCTAGGTGCAAATAAGCAATTACAAAGTTTCTATGTTCATAAGCCATAACAGCAATGAAGGGGATTGCACTTATCAATTGCAAAATGATCTTGACAACAAAAGCAGCAAGGGCAAGCTTCATCAGGATCATAAGTTTAAACCCTCTCAGATCTTTTAGTAGATGGAACAAAGCAACTATTTGTAATAAGGCTGCGGTTCCTCCAATGATATTAAACAACAAGCCCGGACTATTCCATAAAACAGAAAGCAGATAAGCAGGTATGCAGGCAAGATGGAATAACTTATAGGTATTTATATTTTTTGGCTTAAACCCTTTATTCTCCATCCAGCGATACAATAGAGCTAATACAGCAAACGTAAACCACCCATTGATCTGGAAGTGCAGGTAGAAATAAACCGCATTAAAATAGATTGGTGTGCCTTGTTTGCCCATTGCAATCAACGGCCCGGTCGCAAAAGGACCGATTGCTGAAATGGCTAAATAAAACAATCCTGCTTTTAAGAACTTTTGAGAAACAGTAATTCCATTCAGCTTAGGCCAAATCACCGCTACTAAATAATAACTAGCCGCAACAGATAAAGTTGAAAAAAAAATAGAAAGCGGTTTGTAACCCTGGAAAGGAAAAGTGAGGAGCATTCCATAAGCTGAAAACAGAAGCAATAAGCAGATGTTTTTCCAATGCTTGTAAGCAATCCCATTTTTTAACTCAGGAAAGTATTTCAGTATCAATAGTAACAAAGCCGGCATGATCCATCCGCCAAATGCAAAATGTGAATGACCATGTAATACATTTTTGTATTCTAAAGGAAATCCATCAAAAAAAGGGAAGGAGCGAAGCAATACACCCAGGCAGGCTGTAATAAACAGGTTGAAAAAAGATGATAACAATAGCATCCTTTCCAATGCAGCCAGCTTCACATCTTCAACAGAAGCAAAGATTGCTTTCAGCCTTAACAGACTTAAACTCATTGAAACAAATTTCCTCCACCTGCTGCACTGTGATGCAAGCCTTCATCATTCCATAACATGACAAAACTCATGCTTCGGGTTGAGCAAGCCTTTCTAAAAAGCACTTCATAAAAAAGACTTTTGTGTCGTAAATGAAACGTCTTATCAGCGCCATATTAATTCTTCTGCTCACCACACAGGCATTCAGCAAATGGATGATTGTACTGGAGTTTGAGATCAACAAAGAATATATCGCTGCAAATCTTTGCCAGAACCGCAACAAGCCTGTTTTGAAATGTGCGGGCAAATGCCAGTTGGCAAAACAAATGGCTGAAGAAGAAGAAAATTCATCTGCTCCTTCCAAAACACAGTTAAAGTTTCAGGAAGTAACATTTTCACAGCAAGCAGCAATTGTATCAGTTGATGTAGCTACTTCTGAAGTATTAGATCATTGTTCATTCTACACATTGCACACGATTCCTGAACCGTACTTTCCCATTTTTCATCCTCCTGCGTAGGTGCAACTCATTCCTTTTTTTCTGTCACTTCATCCGGTAAGAGCTTATTAAGCCTCCGGGCAGCTATCACTTTGCGCCACTTTTTAAAGAACATTTTATGTCAACTATATTTCGTTTTGTCCTGATGGCAATATTCATCATCATGGCAAATGCTGCTAACGCACAAACCACTGTTAAAGGAAAAATTATTGATGCCACCACTAAAGAACCGATTGCCGGTGCTTCTATCCATTGCACAATGGATGGTTGCAAATGCGGTTGCATGACAGACGCCAATGGCGATTTCGCTTTCAATTTAAAAGACAGTTCAACTAACTACCTCGTTTCGGTTGTTGGATATAAAGCCAAAACCGTACAAGTAAGTATTGATGAACCAATGCTTATCGTTCTGGAGCCATCACAATCGCTCATGCAGGAAGTGGTTGTTTCTGCCAACCGTGAAGGTGTTAAACGATCACAAGCACCGATAGCCATTGCAGCCATCAATCAAAAAATGTTGCAGGATGCTAAAGCTATTTCTGCCGACCAGGTTTTGAATAAAGTTAGTGGTGTGTATATGGTGAACCTGGGCAATGAGCAGCACCAAATGAGTATTCGTCAACCTATGACAACAAAAAGCCTGTTCCTGTAACTGGAAGATGGAATCCCAATCCGTACAACAGGCTTGTTCAACCATAATGCGCTGTTGGAAATGAACATGGCTGCAACTAAAAACATTGAGGTGATCAAAGGGCCATCATCCAGCTTATATGGAAGTGAAGCCATTGGAGGTGTGGTGAATTTCATAACCATCAGTCCAACCAAAACACCTGCCTTGAAATTCTCATCACAGTTAAATGACCTGGGCTATAAAAGAGCTGACCTGCAAAGCAGCTTTACTGCCGGTAACTGGGGTTTTGCATTAAGTGGTTATTATGCTGATAAGAGGAATTCTTTTATTGAGTACTCCGACTTCAGTAAGAAAACATTCACAGCACGATTGGATTATAAGTTCTCACCTTATACATCTATTTCACACAGTGTTACCTGGTTGAAATATGAAAGCGACATGAGTGGAAGCATTGACAGCACCAAGTTTGCTAACAGAACATTTTTCAGTCCGCAAACCTTTACATACAGAAACGTAAATGCATTACGCTATCGTTCTACTCTCACTCACAACTGGAGCGATAGAAGCAAAACCACTGCTTCATTGGTATTCCGGGAGAACTCTATTGCACAAAATCCATCCTACAGTATCCGTAATGATTATAGGAAGTTATCGAACGGCTCATGGACAGGTAAAAAGAACATCGCTCATGGCGAAGAGAACAAAAGTTCTTTCAATAGCTATAATTTCATTGGTCAGCACAGGCAAAATTTTGCATGGAAAGAGGCTGTTTTAATTGGTGGTACCAGCATTGATCTGAGTCCTACAAGCTATAAAGCAGAATACATCAACATAAGCATTGATACAATTAGAGGTAAGTATATTGACTATGAGAAAAAAGATAGCTTGCTCACAAACTACAAGACCAACATTAATAATTATGCAGGCTTTGCTCATTTTGAGTTTAGTCCTATCAACAAGTTGAGAGTTGTTGCTTCTATCCGTTATGATGTTTTCCGTTACAAATTTGATAATCACTTAAAGCCATCATCATTTAGTGGTTCGCCGGATACAACCAATACATTCAGTGCGGTGAGTCCTAAGGTTGGTTTCACCTATAACTTTTCAAAACGCACAGGCATTTACGCTAATTACAGCCAGGGCTTTGTTCCGCCACAGGTTACAGAAATGTATCGTGGCGTGAAAGTGCCTGATATTAAATCATCAACTTTCCATAATTACGAAGTAGGTGGCTGGATGGAAATGATCAAAGACCTTTTAAGTGCCGATGTAAGTGTATACAAGCTATCAGGTACAAATGAAATTATTTCTGTTCGATTGGATGATGGTACTTCTGAAAACCGCAATGCCGGCAAAACAGCGCATAAAGGAATGGAAGCAGGATTGAATGCTAATGTCACAAAGGATGTTTCATTCCGTATCAGTAGTGCTTACAGCGAACACCATTTTACTGAGTTCATTGAAAAGGGGAATAACTATAATGGTTTTGAAATGAACGGTGCACCTCGCTGGTTGCACAATGCAGAACTATGGTACAAACCATCTTATCTCAAAGGTTTTAGAATAGGTGCTGAATGGCAGAAAGTAGGCAGCTATTATTTAGATCCGAAGAATACAACAAAACACAAAGGCTATGATGTGATGAACCTGCGTACAGGCTATGCCTTCAAAAGATTTGATGTTTGGATAAATGCCATGAATGTGCTGGATAAATACTATGCATACATAGCCAGTAAAAGCACATCAGGTTATAGTTATACACCAGGCGAGCCACTCAACTTCAATGTAGGTATCAACTACGATTTTGGTAAACTCTTAAAACGATAGTTGTGAGAAAGTATATCCGCAGGAATATTTACAAATGGCATCGTATCACAAGCTTAATTATTGCTGTGCCCATATTGCTCTGGACTGTCAGCGGCTTTTTACACCCTGTCATGGGAATGTTTAAGCCCGAAGTGAAGAATGGGATGCTGCCTGTTGCAGCGATAGGCACCAGCCGGATAAAGGTTTCATTGCAGGATGCGTTGCAGCAAAATAAGATCGGCAGGTTGCACAACTTCCGCATTGTGAAGCTGTATGAGGTCTATTACTATCAAATACAACAATTGGAATATGATTCCCTGACATACATTAACTGCAACACAGGTAATGTATTGATTGATGGTGACGAACGGTATGCTGCACATTTAGCACAACGTTTTTTGTCAGAGCCGAATGGTAGCAAGGGTGGCGGCCATTCACATCATGGAATGCAGGCAAATTTTGCAGTTATTGGGGATTCAAGAACAAACTCTGGTCAGATAGTACAGGAGAAATCAAAAGTCATAGGCACGGAGTTGATTAAAACATTTGATGGGGAATACAAGGGCAGCAATAAGCTTTTGCCTGTTTATAAAGTTTCATTTGAAAGGGAAGACGGCATTCGCTTATATGTTGAAACAGTTGCCGATCGTTTAGCAGCTGCCGTAGATGATAAGAAAGCTTGGTTCACTAAATTCTTTGCTATTACTCATAGCTGGAGTTTTATGGATAGCTGGGGCGGCTGGAAATCGGCGTTGTTAGGAAGCATATCAGCTTTATGTTTTGTTACTTCCCTGTTTGGTTTTTATATCTACAACATCAGCAATAAAAAGAAAATAAAAAGGACAAACAGTACACAGGCAAACCGCTATTGGCACCGAGTGTTAGGGAATGTGTTTATGATCACTACGTTGCTTTATGCTTTCAGTGGAGCATGGCATGCATTTGCAAAAATTCCGGAAAAACCTAAAGCAGTAGTAAACAAAGCCACAACAGAATTTAGCGGAGACGAAGTTGCTTTAGACTTTTCTTCTTTGATGCCACTACTTAAAAAAGGAGAGAAGCTGGTAAATGTTTCTGTGGTGAAAATGAATAGAAAAGCCTACTGGCAGGCTTATATTTTCAATGGGAAGAGTGTTGCAAAGAGATACATAGATCAAAACACTTTACAGGAGTTGAAAGATGGTGATCTGCAATATGGCCGTTACCTGGCCTGTACATTTAGCAAACAGGATGGTAAGGAAATAGAAAACTCTCAACAGCTTACTTCCTACAACAATAAGTACAGTATGATGAACAGACGTTTGCCTGTTGTTGAAGTAGACTTCAAACAAGGGCCTGACTATTTTGTTGAAACCTCTACTGGAAAGCTTGCCGCAGTTGTGAACGAATCGTCTCAGTCTGAACGATTCAGTTTCAGCAATCTTCACATGCATCATTATTGGGAGGCCTGGTTTGGTAAAGGAATAGGAGGGAGTTTGAAAAATACTGTGTTGATTGCCTCGACCCTTGGACTATTGATTCTTGCGTTGACAGGTGTGATGATTTGGGTAAGAAAACGATTGACATAAATAAATTGCCTGGCAGAAACAATAAAGCCGTTTCAATGAAACGGCTTTATTGTTTGTTTTAGGTTACTTAAATCGTTCATGATAGGCTTTGTCTAAGCTTTCTCTATGCTCCGGATGCGCAATCGATATCAATGCTTTTGCTCTTTGCTTTAAGTTCTTACCAAACAGGTTTACTATTCCAAATTCTGTAACTACCCAGTGCACATGACCTCTTGTAGTAACAACCCCTGCACCTTCTTTTAAAAATGGAACAATGCGTGAAGCACCTTTTGAAGTAACAGAAGGCAAAGCAATGATTAGCTTGCCATCTTCGGAAAGAGAAGCACCGCGGATAAAGTCCATTTGTCCACCAATACCAGAGAATTGATAAGTGCCAATCGAATCGGCACAAACCTGTCCTGTCAGATCGAGTTCAATAGCACTGTTAATTGCTGTAGCTTTTGGGTTTTGTCGAATTACACTTGTGTCGTTCACATAACTAATGTCCATCACCCGCACCGAGGGATTATCATGTACAAAATCATACAACTTTCTTGTTCCTGCTAAGAACCCTGTAACAGATCTTCCAACATTCAATTTCTTTTTGCTGTTGTTGATGATGCCTTTTTCTATCAGGTGAATGATGCCATCAGAAAACATTTCGGTGTGAATGCCAAGGTTTTTATGAGAAGTAAGGTTCTTCAATACCTGGTCCGGAATATTACCAATACCCATTTGCAATGTCGCTCCATCTTCAATCAATGAAGCAACATTCCTTCCAATCTGCTCAACGGCTGAACTTACTTTAGATGAATAATCTACTTCAGGCAATTCGGTGCTTTGCTCTACCAATGCATGTATGCGGCTGATATGAATGAACCCGTCACCATGTGTACGCGGCATTCTTGGATTCACTTGCGCAATTACAATTTTGGCAACATCAACCGCTGCTCTTGCCACATCAACCGAAGTCCCTAAACTGCAAAAGCCATGTGCATCCGGTGGAGAAACCTGTAGCAAGGCAACATCTAACGGTAAAATATTTTTTCTGAACAGTTGTGGTATTTGGCTTAAAAATATGGGAACGTAATCCCCATCGTCGCTATTTACTACAGATCGTGTGCTGGCAGATACAAACAGCGAGTTCATGAAAAAACTCTTTCTATATTCAGGTTTATCAAAATCAACATCACCTAAAGAGGTAATGCTAACCAATTCAACGTTGTTGAGTTCATGATGTCGTTGTTGCAAAGCACTGATCAAAGGAACGGGAGTGGCTGCACTTCCATGTAAAAAAACCCTGTCGCCGCTTTTAACGGCTTTCACTGCTTCCTCGGCACTAATATAATTTGTCATTGGTGTTTTTCGATTTGAATAGTGCAAATTGCTTCAGTATGTGTTGATATCACTTGAGTTTTATCACCTTTTCCTCTAAACTTAATCAGCCAACCCAACTTTTTGCTTTTGCACATTTGTTTTAAACATTTACTATGCCGTCAATAGAAGCAGTAATTGAAAAGTTAAAGACAATCTACGATCCGGAGATACCTGTGAACGTATATGACCTTGGATTGATCTATGATGTAAAGATCATCGGACAGGAAGTATATGTATTAATGACCTTAACCACAGCAACCTGCCCGGCAGCAGCTTTTATGCCTGAAGAAGTTCGCAACGCATTAAGAGAGGTTCAAGGAGTTTCCAATGCACATGTTGATGTGATTTATGAACCACGTTGGACAAAGGAGAAAATGTCGCCAAAGGCTAAAGAGGTGTTAGGCTTTGCTTAGATTTCTCTTTCTTAATTCGGAATGTACAATAATAATTACTGAAGCGAAGAATGCAAGGATGGCTAACCCATTCAGCATGCCTCCCCATTTTCGTAGGTACAAGTCAATCAAGACGTCTCCTGCAACTCTTAATAGTAATGATAGCTGCAAAAGGCTAAACCATCCATAAAGCACAGGTCTGTACAACTTAACAGGCAACTTCAACACTGCCGGAAGAATAATAGGCGCATGAGAGAAGATCATGGCGAAAACAAAGCCTACGAAAAAAGAGTGCAGCACCGCATCATAACCAAATGGTAGTTGATTAGCTAGTGGAATGAGTGCAGCTGTAAAGAGTAACCAAACATAACCAATAATAAGTAGGTGAGCAGAATAGCGATGCTGCCCTTTCATTTCAATTGAATGCCAGGCCATGTCATAACGCAATAACCAAATAGCAGTGGTAGCTAATCCAGCTGCAAAAATGATATTACCATAGAGATGAAATGGTATGAACAAAGCAATGAAGCTGATAAGCAATGCACATAGCAAAGCACTTCGTTTGAATGTTGTAAGAGCTAAAAACCGGCTTAACTCTAATCGCTCCGCAACAATAGTAAATAAAAGGAAATCCATCCACCAGTTAACTGCATTAGGATAAAAAGCAGTGTTTAGCAGCATACAATTCCCAACAAGTAAACAAATAGCACCGGAAAGAAAAACATAGTAATACAGTTCTTTGTATTTATAAATGAAATAAGCACACATTACCACAAAGCCTGCACTACCAATAATTAGCATCCATTGTGCAACGGAATAAAGACCTGCAATAAAAAATACGCCACTCAATCCGTTGAGGAAGGGTAGAAGCAGTATCCATTTGTTTCTGAAGGTAATAGCCCTTTCTAAGAATATCAGTGTTGACAGGAAGCTACCAACCATTAATGCGCCGTGTTGCGATGCAGCTTGTGTAACAGGTATTTGCCAACCCATACGTAACCAACCACTCCAGATAGCTAACAATAATGACAATAAAATAAAAGGCAGGACAAATAAGGCTTTGTTCATCGCTTTAAAAACGCTTTTCCTAATTCCAAGTCACAGGACAACTGTTGAACAGTGATAGAGCAAAACTGGTTGTACAAATTTTCCCGCACAGCTTTGTATTGATGATGAATAGGACAGGGCTTTTTTTCTGAGCAGGCTTTTAATCCTAATCCACATTCTTTAAAAAATTGATCACCATCTATTAATCGAACCACGTCGATCAAACGAATAGGTTTTTGGGTTGAAAAATAAAATCCGCCATTAGGACCTTTTGTTGAAGCGATCAGACCTTCTCTTGCTAAGGTTTGTAAGATCTTTGCTGTAGTATGCTCATTCGCTTCAATTTCTTTGGCGACTGCTTTAATGCCCAACTTCACTTCATCCTTACTGCGGGACATCAAATACACAACAGCTCTTAAAGCATATTTACACGATGTAGAAAGCATGATCAAAACTCGTTAAAAAAGCTCAGTCTGCAGACTGAGCTAATAGCAATCGGACGGTCTTTTACAGGATTTATTTGTTGATCTCTCTTTCTAATTGCAATGCTCTTGCAAAGAGTATGTTATTCTCTAAATGTATATGCTGGTGCAGGTCTTTTTCTAAGGCTTCAAGTTTTTTATATAGTAACCCAAAGCTGTTACATGCACCTTCAGGAAGTGCATAGTCATTTGTTATTTTGCGAATCTCTCTTAAGATTTCACCTGCTGCTTCATGTTCCATCTCCATCATCTGAACAGGTTCTTTTACAGAAGGGAAGGCATTCAGCTCAGAAAAATCACCTGTGCGTTTGGCTTTTACTATGGTTTTGATAAATGGAAACAACACTTTTTCTTCTTTAATAAAATGTGCATTCAATTCACCCTGCAATTCTTTATACAGTTCCCTTACTTCATACAATTCAGTAAAATGATGTCCATGCCGTGCTGCTACTTTATCAGCCAGATCAGCAATGATGGGTCCTTCATCATAATAATAAATGTGGTGCTGGTTATAAATATAGTCGGCCAGGAAATCGGGTTGCCAGCGGTTGTAATCATTTGAATCACCCTGTGTGCTCACTTCATCGGCTGCCTTTAATGCCGTTTCAACTGTGGCTACATCAACCTTTGCTTCTTCGCATGCTTGTTTCAAACTTTTTTTGCCACCGCAGCAAAAATCAATGCCATACTTCTTAAATACTTCGGCTTTCCGCAGATCTTTAGCTGCAATCTCACCAATGGTTTCCCCAGCCTCATTCCTTTTTATTTCTACTTCCCACCATTGCGGACCATTCTGAATGTATTCCCATGTAAACACGTTTCCTCTTTCAGCTAGCATCTGGTAATAAAGAGGTTTTGGATCATGATCGTTCAAAATGCGAAATGCTTCTCCGGGCTCAAGCTTATCAAATTGTTGAAAAATGGTTGGATGTTTTAGTTTAGGTTCAAGCAGCGTAACGTTTAAAACATAGATATCAATTGTTGTACTCATAGAAGTGATTTAAAAAATAAAAGTATAGCGATACTTTTATTTGAATTATGATTTTAGTCAGGATGATCCCAACAGTCTTGTAACTTTCATTGAAGGGGAAAGATGTTTTGGTTTGAAAATAAAAATGGTGACTATACCCCAAGAGGTTATTATAGCACCTAAGTAACCTACTATGTTTTCATTAGCAAAATCTGATACAAATGCAATATCAATTGCGGCATGGAAGACGGCACAAACCAATATGCTGCCTTTTGAAGAATTGAAAAGCCACGTCATTAAAATACTTCCGGTTAATAAGCTAAAGAACCATCCTGCAATACCGGCAACATCCATACTCACATAACAAGGCCGGTAAAAGAACAGAGGCAAATGCCACAGTGCCCAAAAGAAACTGAAGATGATGCTTGCCTGTAAAGCATTCCATCGTTTTTGCAGCTGGGGCAGCAGGATGCCTTTCCAGCCTACTTCCTCACCAAAGCCGAAGAAGATAAGATTGTACATAAAGTAAACGATCAAACTGAAGTGAGGGAATTCTTTTGTTTTTCCGATTGATGAAAGATCTATAACGTTTCCGTTGATCATTTGGTCAATTAGTGCGGCAATAAGTAAAAGAATAAATGGCGAGAGCAAAGCAATAAACAACATCAAAAAGTTGCCAACAGTAATCATTGCCTTCAATAAAGAGAGAATGCCTTTTTGCCCTTGAAAGATTGTGTTAGTGATAAACGCCGCTAACATGGGTCCCAGGCCAACGAACGCATGATGATAACCGGGTGTCTCAAAAGCATTATTCCAAAAATAGGGTAAGACAAGCGGCAATGCAATGATCCATGATATGAGACAAGCAAGTAAATAAAAGATGAAAGCCAGCTTCATATAAATGTTTTAAAGCAATAAAGAAACCTTGCATTTCTGCCGGAACTAATGACATGAAGCAGTTTCGCCGTGATATTCAGCACAGGCAGAACCTGATATAAATCATGTTTCCTCTTCCTTTTTCTCAGGTAATAGGCATGTTATGCGGGATAGTTTTGTTTCATTCAAAATCTTTACAATGGAACGAACTGACAACCTTACTTACACCGAAAAATTGTTACAAAAACGTACTGAAGCTGTTATCAACGAGGAGGAATTTGACAAGGCCTTCAAGCCAAAAGGCGCCATTGCATTTTTTGTTCTGCTGGTTATTCTTGGCGCAATCATCTGGTATGGCATCTATTTCTTAATGATCCAAAGAGGATAAAATTCATTTTTTATGATAGACAAATTTGAAAAACGGATATTGATCGCCACCGGCACCATTCTTTCCATTTTCATTTTTTCCATGTTGTATGGAAGATCAAAATACAATGACTTGCCTGAGTGTTTGCCTTACGACAAAGCCTACACAGAGCCTAAAGTGACAAAGCTGGATGAAAAGACCTACCAGGTGTATGCAGTAGCATCTATGTGGCAATTTCAACCATCACAGATCTACATTCCTGTTGGTAGTGAAGTAGATTTCTTTCTTTCATCTAAAGATGTTGTGCATGGTTTCAACATTGCAGAGAAGAACGTAAACCTCATGGCCGTGTATGGTAATATCAACAAGCAAACAGTAAAGTTCGACAAGCCCGGCGTATACAAGATCACTTGTCATGAATACTGCGGTGTTGGTCACCAAAACATGCAGGCGGAAGTGATCGTGAACGACCCAAAAGCAAAATAATCTTCAATCAAAACACACAACTCTTTATATGCAACTTTCAAAATCTTTAAAACGCGTTATTTATTGGGAGCTTGGAATTCCGCTGGCTCTTTTATCAATAGGCATTTATCACGGACTTATGCAAGTGATCTATCGTGCAGGTGTACTGCACGAAGCAGCATTTGCCAAGCTGGATTATTACCAGGGTTTAACATTGCACGGTGTACTCAACGCTGTGGTGCTTACAACCTTTTTCGCAGTAGCATTTGGTCATGCAACGGTTGCTTATTTCCTTAAAAAGGAACCTAACAAAAAATTGGCCTGGCTTAGCTTCTGGTTAATGACGATAGGTACTGTCATGGCTGCATGGGCTATGCTTGCCGGTAAAGCATCTGTACTCTATACATTTTATCCGCCATTAAAAGGCCATCCATTATTTTACTTGGGTGCTGCACTTTTGATTGTTGGTTCATGGATCCCTTTGTTTGATTGGGCAAGATTATACCGTCAGTGGAAAAGGGAAAACCCAACAACAAAAACACCATTAGCTGTTTTGGGTACGTTAGTCAACTTCATCATCTGGTTTGTGTGTACGCTGGCTGTTGCATATGAAGTGCTCGTGTTGTTATTACCATGGGCTATGGGCTGGAAACCTACTGTGAACGTAACGCTGGCAAGAACATTATTCTGGTTCTTTGGACATGCCCTTGTGTATTTCTGGTTGTTGCCTGCTTACATTATGTTCTACGCCTTCCTTCCAAAGCTGGCAGGAGGTAAGTTATATTCTGATATGGCCGGAAGAATTGCGTTGTTCCTGTTCTTGTTGTTCTCTGTGCCTGTAGGTGTGCACCACCAGTTCTCCGATCCATCTATAACAAAAGGTGTAAAATTCTTTCAAAGCATTTTAACCTTTGGTGTGGCTATTCCAAGTTTTATTACAGCGTTCACTATAGCTGCATCGCTTGAATATGCCGGAAGAAAAAAAGGTGCAAAAAGTTTGTTAGGCTATTTCAAACGTCTTCCTTATTTGGATACAAACCGTTACCTGTTTTCTTACCTGATTGCCGGATTGTTCCTGTTCATCTTTGGCGGATTGACTGGTATGGTTAACGCATCCAGCCAATTGAATAATACCATTCACAACACAGCATGGGTTCCTGGTCACTTTCATATGACAGTAGCAGGCCCTGTGTTTCTTGCTATCATCGGAATGAGCTTGTACCTGTATGCAAAAACATCCGGCAAGAAATTGTTTATGCCCAAAGTAGCTGTTATTATCCCTTACCTGTGGGTGGTTGGTATCCTCATCTTTTCTACCGGTTTATCATGGGGCGGGTTGATTGGCGAACCAAGACGCACTAATTTGGGTATGACTTACCTGAATCCTAAACACGAACTATACACACCAGAATGGGTGCCGACAACCATGCTTGGTTTATTAGGTGGAATTATCATGTTCATTGCAGGCATGTTATTCTTAGTAGTATTCTTTGGAACGATGCTCAGAAAACGTAGTGAAGAAGCGGTGTTGGAATTACCGGTTAGTGAAGCATTACATAATGAAAAAAGAGTTCCGTTGTTTGATACATTCAAGCCATGGCTTGTTACTATGGGGGTGATATTAGTGATTGCTTATGTACCTGCCTTCCTTGATGCAACAAAAAATCCAGGGCCGGGTGCACCGAGATTTAATCCTGACAATCCAATGCCGATAGAAGCAGAATCTCCGGCAAGCACAAGTAAGTTACCTGCAACGGATAAGACAGTTTCTTACAATAAACAGTAATGAAGAAATATAACGTCTGGTTATTTGTGGCTGCTGTGGTGCTTTTACCAATGGGTGTGTTTGCAGTAGTAAAGTGGTACGAACACAGTTACATAAAACTGCCTGTGTACGGCGGGGAAGGCCATACCATTGCAGATTTCAATTTGGTAGATCAGCACGGTGCCACAACTTCTTTAAAAGATTGGGAGAACAAAATTGTTGTAGCCGATTTCTTCTTTACACATTGCCCGGTTGTTTGCCCAAAGATGACAAGAAGTTTAAAAAAAGTACAACAATTGTATGCAGGGGATGAAGAACTTTTGATTAATTCTTTTAGCGTTGATCCGGAAAGGGATTCTGTTACACAACTAAAAAATTATGCGGAGCGAATGGACATCAAAAACAACTGGCAGTTGATCACAGGTGATAAAAAAGAAATCTATAAGTTGGCACGAAACAGCTTCAAAATAGTGGCTACTGACGGTGATGGTGGTCCCAATGATTTTATTCACAGCGAACTGCTTGTTTTAGTTGATAAAGAAAAAAAAATCCGCGGCTATTACAATGGTACAGATGAAGAAGATGTGAGCAACCTTCTTCGTGATATTAACCGACTGAAAAAGGAATACCGTTGACTGACAAAAATCATATTTCCCCCTGTTCCAAGTAATGCTTTTTCCTTCGCTCTTTCTTTCACTTTGTTCACGGAAACCAATAAAAAAGATGTTATGAAAACAAGATTATTATTCATTCCTCTTCTGCTTCTTAGTACATTCTCCGCATTTGCAACTCCGCCGCTTGACGAAGGCAAAACTATCTTCACTAATCGTTGTACAGCATGCCATAATGTAAACAAAGTCCTTACCGGGCCGGCACTTGCTGGTGTACATGAACGCCGTTCTATGGACTGGATCGTTAAGTTCATCAAATCATCTCAGTCACTTGTAAAAGCTGGCGATAAGGATGCTGTTGCAGTGTACGAGAAATTCAATAAAATACCAATGCCAGATCATGCTGACCTATCGGATGATAACATTAAAAGAATTGTAGAATTTATTAAATCGGAAAGCAAACCCGTTGAAGCAGATGCTGCCCCTTTTACAAAGCCATCTAAAATACGGCCCTGGTATACTCCGCTTACTATCCAAAATGAATACCCGGTATTTATAGCGTTCCTGGCTGCTGTGGCATTGTTGATTGCTGCCATGCTATTTGCCGTACGCACAGCAAATCCTGAAGCTTAAAAAACTTTCGTTGGTTTTCGTTTCAATTCAACCGCCTCGTTTATACGGGGCGGTTTTTTAACTGCTGTGATTGTATTGTAATTGTATCAGCAGCGATTATCATTACTTACAACATAAAATGCAGGAGTTATAGATTAGATGAACGTTTAAAAGTTTTCTGAATCGAAAAAAGTAAAATTCAGGTTACCAATAGTCCTTTGAAGTATTACTTACGTACTTCCGGCTCTAAAATGGAATTCAAGATCATTTGAACTTTAGGTCCAAGTATAATTATAGCAGGAACCGCAACTGTATAACTAATTAACCATGACTTTAGCCATACATATAAAAAGCCACTAACAAAACCTTTGTTCACTGAAACTAAGGTAAAGGAAACCAGCGCTGTGGTTATTACGCCCATAACAATTGCAAAAAGAATTCTTTGTTTCATAATATTTCTTTTAAAAAATTTTCATGGGCACAGGATGGATGGTTTACACAGGAAAGTGAATTTCGATAGTAGTACCTGTATCTTGTGGTGCCCGGATATGGAAATGTCCCTTTAGCAATTTCACCCGGTTGGTAATGCTGGACAACCCCATACCGGGTTTCAGCCTGTTCACGGAAAAGCCTTTTCCGTTGTCTGCTATAATTAAATAGATTAGATCTTTCTCCCTGGTCAGTGTGATCTCCGCCATAGTTGCATCTGCATGGCGAATGATAATATTGGTTCCTTCCTGGATGATACGATAGACCTGTAATTGCTGGTCTACCGTAAGTTCATTTACAGCTTCTTCTTGTAGTGCCATTCTAAATGTTATAGCACCTGTTATACCAATCGTTGTGATAAACGCATTTACTGCATAGGCAAGTCCAAACTCGTGTAGGTCATAGCTCACCATCGAATAGGAGAGCCTTCTTATTTCTTCGGCTGCCTTTTGAAGGTTTTCCGATGAGAATTTCAGCAGTTGCTCTTTGTCGGAGCTCAAACGTGCCTGGTCTACTAAAAGTTTGGTGGCACTAATAATCTGGTTGATGTTGTCATGCAGTTCAGTTGCCAAAAATTCTCTTTCCTGCTCCCGGGCATTTGTTAATGCCTGCATTAGCTTTCTTTCCTCGGCAGCAGCATCCGTACTTTTTTTCATCAAAACAAAAAGGGCCTGGATCTCACCCACATGGAGCAGGTTTTTTACCAGTGCATCAATCCAGATCATATGTCCGTGTTTGTTCCGGATTTGTATAAGTGAAACAGATGCGTTGAGTTTCAGTTCGGTCAGGTAATCATGTTGCTGTCTTGCTGCAGGCAGATCATCAGGATGAAAAAAATCAAATGCTGTTTTGCCAATTAGTTCTTCTGCTTCATAGCCGGTAATGGACCGAATGCTTTGACTGCAAAAGATGATCTCTGCATCTGTATTGAGTAATACAATTGCCTGTGAAGAAGGCTTTAATAATTCATTTAATAGTGCTTCATATATGTTTTGCCGGTTTTCGATTTCTTTTGAATTGATCATGCTGCTTCGTATTCTTTAAGACCACAAAGGTTCTTAAGTAAATACTGCATATTGCTTGGCAATTCAAACGAATAGCTTCGAAAATCAAACAGGTTGCATTCTATAATGTGTGGGAGTAGCACTTTCTTCTTTCTTGAAAAAAGAAATGAAGTAATTCGGATCTTCAAACCCCAATTCGTAAGCAATTTCTTTTACAGACAAGGAAGTGGAAGCAAGTAAATATTTTGCTTCAATGATCATGCGGTTAGTGATGGTTTGCTTAGCAGTTAGTCCCGTAGCTTTCTTCACTATATGGTTCAGATTATTTGGATGGGTATGCAATTCATTGGCATAGAATTGAACGTTGCGATGTTTTGTAAAGTTGGTTTCAATGAGATCATTAAAAGCATGTAAAGTATCAGAATATTCAAGGGTGCAGTCGCACTCAGCCTTCTCTGTAAAAAAGCGATCGCACAAGATCAATAGCTCCAATAGCTTTAGTGCCACCATTTGTTTTTTTTCTTCAAAGCCGTTATTACATTCTTCAATGATCTTCTCAAAGATATCTGTCACTTCTGCGGCCTGTTCGTTGCTTAACACCATAAATGGTTGAAGCGAAGGATTCAGTACTTTTCTGTTGCTCAGCATTTTATATGAAAAAGCTTGTTGAAGCAAAAAGTCAGGGTTAAAGGAAATCAGATAACCATACGGTTTGCTAGTATAAGTAGAAGCATGGATTACTCTTTTTGAAACAATAGCTAAACTGTTGTCCTGAATATCGAATGTATAATGGCCAATTGAACGCTTACCAGAACCTTGCCTGACAAAAAGTATTAAAAAATCAGTTTGCCTGAAAGGGGGTATTACACCTTTTGTTTTCTCATACAAGTCTTCCAGGCGCAGGAGATTAAATGCCTTCCGGCTGAAAAGGAATTTATCCAATTCAATAGCGCCGTCTTTTACCGGTCTTGAAAAAGCTAATTGCAGTTCTTTTAAAAGGTTCTGGTCGTCCTGCATGGTGATTGTTTTAAAAGTGAAAATGACCAGTCTGTTATGTACTTTGTTTCTTTTAAAGTTACAATATTCAATTCAATGTGCAGCCCTATTGCTAGCCATGGTTTTTTGTTGATGCTTACATCGTAAGCGACTCAAATTTTCAACCCGTTTTCACCGTTAATTTTATTTAGGTACTATGCTTTACATTTGCCCGGTACCAATTATACGTGAATGTTATCATCCTTACTTGACCGCTTCAACGAACCGGAAACATTGAAAATGGCACGTCTGGGCCGTGAGTTAAGAGCCAACGGAATAGATGTGGTAGATCTTAGCCTGGGCGAACCTGATTTTGATACACCTGAACACATAAAAGAAGCTGCTAAAAAAGCTATTGATGAAAATTGGAGCCATTATACACCGGTTGCTGGCTACCTGGATCTTAAGGAAGCCATTTGCCACAAGTTTAAAAGGGACAACGACCTACAATATGCTCCGGAGAATATTGTAGTTTCAACAGGTGCCAAACAAAGCCTGGCCAATGTAATTTTAAGTTTGGTGGATGAAGGTGACGAAGTGATCATACCAACACCTTATTGGGTTACTTATGCGGCTCTTGTACAGTTGGGCAGAGGTATAGTAAAAGAAATCAAAACGTCTTTATCGAACGAATACAAGATTACGCCGGAACAACTTGAAGATGCCATTACACCTAAAACGAAGTTGTTTATTTTTTCATCACCATGCAATCCAAGCGGAGCTGTTTACACTAAAGACGAACTGAAAGGATTGGCTGATGTTTTCATAAAGAACCCTCATGTATTTGTCGTGTCTGACGAGATATATGAATATATAAATTATACAGGTGAACATGCCAGTATAGCATCTATCACTGGGATGAAAGAAAACACGATTGTCATCAATGGACTGAGTAAAGGATTTGCCATGACCGGATGGCGATTGGGTTATATCGCCGCTCCAAAAGAAATTGCAAAGGCTTGTGAAAAACTACAGGGCCAGTTTACCAGCGGTACCAATGCGGTTACACAAAGAGCTGCTATTACAGCCCTAACATCTTCCCTGGATACATGCCATCAAATGGTGGCTGAATTTAAGAGAAGAAGAGAAACCGTTTTGAATCTGATGCATCAAATTGAAGGCTTTCGTTTTGCAGTACCGGATGGAGCCTTTTATGCCTTCCCTTGTGTTGATCATTATTTTGGAAAAAAAGATGGGGGTGAAGTGGTGCAGGATGCTGATGGATTAGCGATGTATCTTTTAAACAAGGCCCATGTTTCTACAGTAACGGGTTCGGCTTTTGGCGATGAGCAGTGTTTACGTATTTCCTATGCTAACAGTATGCAGAATATAGAAAAAGGTTTTGAACGCATCATGGAGGCATTAAGGAAACTAAAGTAACCCGGAAAGCATTAGGATCCTGCAATTTTTAGCAGGGTTTCATGTAGTCGCAACACCTGGGGCATTACCAATTGTTGCTCGTTGTTTTCAATTATATAATCGCAAAGGCGCATTTTAATCTCTTCATCAATTTGCCTTCTCATACGGACTAAAACATCTTCCCGGTTTATGCCATCTCTTTCCATTACTCTTTTTATGCGAAGGTGCTGTGGTGTTCTTACACCTATGATATGATCGAGACCAGCAGAAGAACCACTTTCAAATAGTAAAGCCGCTTCCTTAATGGCATAAGGTGCCGTTTGCCTTTTCATCCATTCTTCAGCCTCTCGTATGGTAGGAGGGTGAACCAGTTCATTCAGCAACTCCAGCTTTTTAGCATCATTAAAAACAATGGCTGCAAGCCGGGTGCGATTTAGTTGGCCATTGGTATAAACATCTTCTCCAAAATGTGTTTTAATGCTGGCCATAAGTTCCTGGTCTGTGTGGTACAGCCGTTTCGATGCATCATCGGCATAATACACAGGCACACCTAATAGCTCAAAAACTTTTGCTATAGTTGTTTTGCCTGAACCGATACCTCCTGTTAACCCAACTTTCAGCATATAAAAAAATCCGAAGTCAGTAACTTCGGATTTCGAATTTAGTATTTAGAAATTACTTCTTCTCGGTAACAGCGGCTGGTGTACCTAAGTTTTTATTTAATTGTGCTGTCCAATCCATAGAGATCGCACTTCTTTCAATTTTGATATAACTGCCAGGATTGATCTCTAATGATATAGTTCCATCGTCATTCACTTTATTGATGTTGCCATGAATGCCGGCAATGGTAACGATCTTGTCGCCTTTTTGCAGGTTTTCAATAAATGATTTTTGCTGCTTTGCTTTTTTAGCCTGTGGACGAATAAAGAACAACCAGAAAACGATCATGATAGCACCCATGAAAATAATTCCTGAAAATCCACCGAACGGGCTGCCACCACCTTGAGCTTGTAATAAAAAAAGATCCATTTTAAAAATTTAAAAGTTATTGTTTAGTGACTTGTGCACTAAAGTTTAGTTGATATTCCTGTTGTTTTGTGTTAGCCCTTACAATAACGCTTTTCATAGGATTGCCTGTTTGGCCACTGGTATTAAATTTCGCCTCTATTTTTCCTTCTTTACCAGGTGCAATTGGCTCCTTAGGAGGATCTGGTACTGTACATCCGCATCCTGCACTTACATGAGTAATGATCAAAGGTTTTGTGCCAACGTTTTTAAACCGCCAGCTTAAGTCTACAACTTGTCCTTCTTTAATGGTGCCCAGGTTCTGGTCTGTACTATCAATCCACTCAATAGAACTGTAATTGGCTGTATCTGCCATGGCAGCATTAGCAATTGAGTCCTTGTTTGTGTTATTATCATTAACACCAACAGCCGTTTTATCCTGGCTGCCGCAACTAATGGCCGCTGCACAAATTGCAGAGAGAACTAATAATGATAATGCTTTCATTATACTACGATTTGCCTGCAAATGTAAACGGAAAAATGGCTCAGGCTTTCTTAAAATCTGTTTTGTGCAATTTGTTTTCCCGAACCAGCTCTTTATGAATGTTATCCAGGATACCGTTTACAAACTGGCCGCTTTGCTGCGTACTGTACTCTTTAGCAATGTCAATATACTCGTTGATAGTAACCTTCGTCGGAATGGTATCGAAAAACAAAAATTCAGCTACTCCCATTTTCATAATGATCATATCCAGTGCAGCAATCCTTTCGGGATCCCAATTTTTTAATTTGGGCTTGATAAAAGATTCCAGGTGTTCGTCCTTTTCCAAAACCGTTTTTAATAAGCTTCTTCCAAATTCCAGTTTGTCTTTGCTGATCACTTCATTAAAATCTGCCGAACCAGGTTTTGCCAGGTTGTTGCGAACCACTTGCACTACAATGTCTGCATCATCATCCCAATTGATAAAATGTTCTTCAAGATGAGATATGAACAGCTCGTTATTCAGCATCAGTTCATTAAATATGTATTCCAGGATCTCTTTTTCCTCTTTGAAATCTCTTTCTCCTTTGCTGATGTAGGCTCTGTACTCAGGTGTTTCTGCCAATTGCAGATAAAGCTTTTTTACAAGGTCCTTATCTACTAGTTGTCCGGGCTTTGCTTTTTCTACTTCAGTGCGAAAAGATTCGCTTTCGCGGATCTTCCAAAGCACACTGTTCCCTGCAAGCTTTGTATTTACATTTAAATCTTCCTGGGTTGGTAAATGTTTAGCGGAGCGTTTATAAGCATCTGTTTCTGCGTATCCGGATATTTCGCTTAGAAAATAGGTAAGATAAGTCAACAGCTCTTTCGACTGATCGAAATGCTTTTGTAACAATTTAACGGGCTCACCTGGCTTCACTTCCTTCTCAAGGGTACTCAACGTATAAATAGCCTG